>Ga0214479_101047_pt1 | contig 12816 bp, 12 predicted proteins | sample M1_20Mar14CPVII9_5_FD_165054 | JGI IMG/M metagenome (GOLD analysis project Ga0214479, IMG submission 165054) | Marine eukaryotic communities from Monterey Bay, California, United States - M1_20Mar14CPVII9sort6BwellE14 | ecosystem: Environmental > Aquatic > Marine > Unclassified | place: USA...
GAAGAAACGAAAGTTAATGGAAAGGGCTGGATTGGATGTTCGACCTGTATTGAAAAGTGATGGAGATAATGGTTTGGATAATAGGAAGAGAAGGGATGATGGGGAAATGTCGGATGGGGATAAGAGACGGCATAAGAAGAAGAAGAAACGAAAGCACAAATCTAAAAAGTCAAGGAAATATCATCACAAAAGTAGTAGTAGACGAAGACGTCGGGATAGGAGTAGGTCACCATCGTATTCATCCGATTATTCATCATCTTCATCGGTATCATCACGGGGTAGAAGGCATCATGATAGTAGAAAACATCATAGGAAAGATAGATATGAATCAAGGCACCGCCGAAGTAGAAGTAGAAGTTCTGATCGGAATCACGGTCGAGGAGATGACAGAAGAAGGCAGCATCACAGCAGGCATAGTAGAAGCAGAAGCAGGAGTTATAGTCCAAGGGATAGACGCCGTCGGCACTCCTCTCGATCATATAGTAGGAGTAGAAGTCGGGATGACTCAAGTAATAGGAGGGAATATGACGGTGACAGGAGGAAGAGGGGACGTGATGATTACAATGGCCACAACAACCACGACGATCGTAAGCCGCCATCTGACGCGTCATCCACAGATCATCAACGTGCCAAAGATGATAATACTAACACAAAGAAAAAGGCGGAAGGATACGGCTTAATCGGTACCTCATTAGCAAACCGAAACAACACCTCCTCCCAACAGCAACAGAAGCATGATTATCTAGGACCGAATCAAAAATTATTAGCTGCCAAACGTGATGAGATTGAACAAGAGCGTCGATTAAGATTAGAGGCTGCTGGACGGACGGGTGGTGGTGATTATGATGAGTTTGGTAGAAGTAGGCCTCGGTCTAAGGAGGAGAGGGAACGTGCATTGAAGGAGATGGAACAGACAGCTAGGGATAGGAGGTAGATTTGTATATTATACCGAAAGATCAAACAATGCGGTTTATCATTAAGTGGTAAACTATTCGTTACATAGTATCAGGCTGAGCACACAAACACACTTCTCGTGTTATCCCATCGGCAAATTAGTAAGGGCATAAGTTAGAAAACCACAAAAGCCTTCAAAATCTGTATAGCCTTTATCCGAACATTCTGCCCCATCAACAAAAAGAGAACAAAAGGGAGCTGCGAGAAGGATAGCCTCGGAGCTGAGGGGTGGTGGAGCTCCAACGGTGATGAGTGCCAATTTACCCAGCGAGGTCAAGAATGTAGAATAGGGAACATCTCCACTTTCACCGGGAACCGGGTTAGGAAGAACGTTAGTGTCATAGAAATCCTTATCACATAGATCTGTACCAGGTGCTTGAGCATTGAACAATTCACGAAGGAACTGATCATGACAAAAGCAGCTCTCGGCTGGGTCGATATTGGTATCAGAACCTGGATTGTTGCCGGAATCATCAAGACATTTGTCATGCTCCTTACACGCTTCATCAAGAGGTGTGTCAGCTGATAGACATGCCTCCACATCCTTTCCCTTGCCCTCTAAGCCATTGTTTGACCCAGGACACTTGGTAGCAGCACCACAATAGCGTCCGTATGACAATACATTTTGTGGAGCTTTGCTGTTCACGTTGCCAATCTGATTAAAAAAGATATCGACGGCTTTGGAGCATTGGCCTCCATATTCTTCACATTGACCATTGTTTGGTTGCTTATTTGGATTGCAATTGGCAGATGCAGTTGCCACAATGGCAGAGAAGATGACGAAGGAAAGGTTCATTATATATGATGAAGTTGAGTGATAGTGATATGGAGATTTGGAGGGCTTTTGGATTATGACAGAAGTAGAAGTATTGTATAGTTATATGGGCCAGATGAGAAGCCCTTTCAATCGTTCAACAGTATGAGTTATGTGCATGCCATTGTTAATATATATGCATGCCATTGTTTGGTAGTCAGTGATCTTGGTTACGGACAAAAGTGTAGAGCATCATACACCGCCTCACCTGACACGATTGAGGAAGCTGCATGCAGTTTTTGAAATGAGGTGAGGGTATCTTTTCGTAAAGCCAGTAGAGCTATCCTTTTGTATAGTCTGATGATGATATCCAATCATTCATTTATACTTATAGTAGATTCCACCTACTATTATAAGACTAATGCTCATTATGCATGTCCCGAGTACTGTTCCATTGCCATCTTCTTTGATTAGTGTACTAGCCATGGCATTTACAATACAAGGAGGACATACTACTTCTCCCTCCTCTCTCATACTCGAACTAGTCGTCCCATAATAATAACGATACCTGGAATAATCTACTTCTGATTGTTGCTGTGTTTGACGCATTAGTATATCTTCGTCATCATCACCATCAACTAAGCCAACCATGACGCCAGTAGATATATTCTTTGAGGTATGCAAATTGGTATCCTCAACATCATATTCATCCCTGTCTGCATCGACGATAATTGCAGTGTTTGCTACGGCCATTGTGCCTCTTTTGTTCATGATCTTTTTCTTTGTTAATATTGTCAGTGCTTGTTTATTGTGTCGTGTGCTTGTAATCATTAAGTCAAGACACTTTACTCATCTCTTGATCTTGGATTGTCGAGTTGGGGAGGTATCCTTGTGTATCATCATCTTTAACTAATCTCCGATTAATATCCATATGTATATACGTACTATCACCATAATGGCTATCATTATGCATACTCCGAATCCTGTTCCGTTCCCATCCTCGCCCAATAGTATCGTATCAATAGCATCGAAACAACATCGAGGATATACTACTTCCCCGTGGTCTCTAGTCCAATCATAATACATAGAATCTACATTTGCTCTTTGTTGCTGTAAATTTGTTAATGTTATATTATCATTGTCATCATAACTACTACGCCAATCAAAACACCGACTGCAATATTGTTAGATGATGTTGATGGATGAGAACTCGAATTCGAACAGATATAATCGATATTATCCTCATCATCTCGCACAGAATTATGCTCATCGTCACCGACGATTGCCACTGACATATTGTGAAGGGCTAACCGCTATGTTTTACCACTCTGATTCTAATTCCCATGCTCTAATATATGAGCTCTACATGTCTACATACTATGGATGTGACCTACCTCATACCTCCTAGGTAGTGAGCAAAAAGATATAAGTTCTATCGCCAAAACAAATGAGATCAATTCCTTCTCTCCTCTTAACTCAAGTTCCACATTGTGTAGTCTCAAGTTTACATAGCCTCCTATTTGCAACCTATACTGACGATATAGGATTGAGTATTTAATTTTTATGTTGGTTGTTAAACGAAGGGCTTGTGAGGATTGGTAATGATGTCTTTTCTGGGACAAAAGTGGAAAGATTATGTCTCCCCTCTACCCTTACAGAGGCTCGAGAATTTGCTTGTTCCATGTATAATTTGGAAATGATAGAATTTGATGAGAATATACCAGACACTATTCAGCGATATGCACTTTCAAAAGTGGAAAGATTCAAGTATCCTGACCTTGCCTCACGGTTGACGACTATAATTGAGGCTGGGCAGGTTACAATAGAGGACAAGATTAGAGAGATTCCTGGAGTAGAATGGGGAGATAATGAGCTGGTTGTTCCTTCTCGAGTCAGACGTATTAGAAATACATGGCCTTTGATGGGGATGAAAATTGTTGCTGGGGTAGATAGAGAGAAACTAGAAGAGGTTAAGAGATGGATTACTTACTATGAAATGAAAGAGGCCACGACATTATTCGAATTAGCTTTTTGGAAGGCCAGCATTGATCAAGATGAACAAGCTCATGTAACCAACCGAGAGACATATCGAACTGAAGTGCCCGGTCCAGTAAAGGTCACAATTGTACATTACCTTTACGCAGAAACTGATTTCAACTGGGCCGGATGGATGGACGAGGATGAGCATGAGTAGAAAAAGCAGAGTTGACCGATTGGGAACTTGTATGTACACAGAGAGATTTTGAACTAGCAGCTGAATCTAATGTCTAAATAGATACCCAATCATTATGCACATAGTTTCTCTATTCTTAACCTATATATGTATTCCGATTCAAGTAATAGTACGGCGAAGGGAGAAATAAGTGCACAAGTTGTGTTCAATTTTTTGGTATTAGATACTATTTTGAAGAAAGTGAAGATCAAATATACAATCGTCCACCTGTTATAGTTAGAGCATCCACCTGTGTATAACATGATAACAATACTCTCAATTTGCATGGCTGTACTCCGCCACCGGATAGTCGAGGGCCACCACCAAAGGCTGAAGCACTTGAAGGATACCACATATCTTTTTGACATTAAGAAATTATTTCTCCTTTGTATTGGAGGAGCGGAGATTATTGATGGTATTAGGTATGTTTTGAAGTTGTGTGGCATCAGTAGAAGAGAAGATCCATAAGCATACCAAAAATGGGAAACTCCAAATCAAAATCATTGCCTGTTAGTCTTTCAATTGTTTTAGATCCACCTCCATCTTCTGGCAATTACTATCTTGCTGGTCAAAGTATATCAATATATCGGGTTCGGTATATGCACAATCTAAAACAAATGTTCCATCTCAACAGCAGATTGATATACGTGCATACATCTCTGGCAAGTAAGTACACAAGTATGTGTGTATATGATGTTGCTATATGCTCATATATATACTTTCTATGTTTGCAAAACCCTAAACAAAATGTACCAATACCAACAATATCAAAATAGAGAGAGAAGTAATGTACGATACACAACCTCCGAAAGCGATGGCAATGGTGGCACACGTACAACAACACGATATAGCTACTCCGATCGAGAGATAATGCATATGAATATCAATTTGGGTAATATTTCCGATGCTATACCAGAGGGGGCAAGATATCGTTTTCCATTTCAAATTGAATTACCATCTAATATACCATCTACCATGTATAATGAGGGAGTTGGTAGAGCATATTGTCAAATTAATTATAAGATTAAGGCAGAGTTATTGTCGGGTGATAAAAGTTTATTTGGTAAACACAAAGTACAGGTGGAGTTTAATGTTATGAGTAAACCATTGCCGATACAACCAGTTCCAAACTTGATACAACCAATTACACAGCATGTCAACTTTCTATGCTGTTTCAATATTGGAAAGATAACAATGGGGGCAAGAGTTGCCGATACTCGGATTGGAAGAGGTGAAAAGGTTATTATCGATTTTGCATGCCAGAATGAATCCCTTGTGAATATTCAAAGGGCAGAGGTTTCTGTTAAGCAAGAAGTTGATTGGAAGTCTGGTAGTAGATCCAATGGTGATAAGAAAGTTATTGCACATAACATCTTCAAACAAACATCACGATGGGAAAAGATTGATAAGGCCAAAATGAAAGAATCAAAGGTCAAGTCTAGAGCCCCAACAGATACATATCGGGGTGAGGAGCAACGTATATTGCAATTGATACATGCAGCAATCCATGATGGCGAGAATCGGGCACTACTAAGTATACCCACTTCGGCAATACAATCGTATCAAGGAGCTTTAATCAAGGTACATCATCGGCTCAAGATTAAAGTATTCACTGGCGGCAGCTGCACGGACAATCCAACAATCAAAATGCCCATATTCATCGGAACACCATCTAATTATAATCGAACACAATCTGATGCTCAAATTGAAAGTCCAACGATTGAAGTACTTCCTCCACCGACTGCTCCGACAGCAATTGTAACGCCTCTGACTCTAGGCACACCAACGACAGTGTCACCATCGGCACCGCCTTCTGAATGGGCAAGTGCCGTTGTAGCAACGCCAGTAGTCATTGGGCAATCTACAGCCGTTGTGGGCGGTAATATATGGGAGGCAGAGGAGGGTGGTGGAGACACTAATCAACAGAGTAATGTTATACCAATGGCAGCTGCCGAAATAGTTCCAACATTGGAAAGTCTATTAAAGGAGATACAATACTCTGTTAGTGCAATATCAACTATACAAAATAGAATTGATGATGATACATGGAAGATGAAGGTGTTCTATACTCTAAACCCGCAAGACTATGCAAAAGTTATTAATTCCGTGCCGATTGAATTTGATCAGCCAGAAGTAGCGGCGTTAGTTGGTCCTTTAGTAAATGCTTGTAACTTTACTCATCGGTATATTATTGCAGCCTTAGGAGCAGTAGCGGACTGGCTAAGAACACCACTCTTGACGAAAGTATTGCCACTTTGTACCGACTTGAATGAGAATGGAGATAGAATAAAGGCAGAGTTGACAGATTGGGAACTAGTTTGTACACAGAGAGATTTTGAATCAGCAGCTGTATCTAACGTCTAGATTGATACTGATACCATGGCTAAGTTTCGTTTATCTATTTATATACCTCTATTAGCGGCGTGTCTACCTACTTTCCTCACGAAAGATATGCCAAAACAACATCCTTCACTGGCCCAGGCACTTCCAAACGGTATGCATCTCGGTTGATGGGACAACTTTCTGCTTGATCAAGGTTGGCCTTCCATAATGCCAATTCGAATAATGTTGTTGCCTCCTTCTTCTCATAATGTTCAATCAACTTGATAACTCGACCGAGCACTTGCGTACCGCAGGACCAATAGGTACCCCAATTTCGTGCTGATCTATACAACTCATTACCAATCATTCGAATAAAGTCATTATCACGAAGGACATCTTCCACCTTTTCCCCTACTTCTGTTTGACCAGCCCGAATGATACCCTCCAGGCGAGATGTAACATCTGGAAAAGTGAACCTATGTAATGCTATGCAGTCAGTGAATGCATATGATTTAGGGTATGTCGTAAACTTTGCATTCATCCCAACCTCCCTCAGTCTTATACAATCTTGAAATGCACCATGACCAATAATAGCAATGGTAGACGGTAGGTTGATAACTTCTAATGATGTACAACCTTTAAAGACCCTCTCTTCAATTGCCTGTAGTAACTCATTTTTGTTGAACATGACCTTGCTTAAACTACTACAATTGATAAACGCCTTAGCACCTATCTTAGTAAGAGAAGAAGGCAATGAGATACTTTCTAATAGTGTACAATCCTCAAACGCCAGTTCCCCAATACTCTGTAACCCTTCTTCGAACACTACTGTTCTTAGATGATTGCATGAGTTAAATGCAGAAGCACCCACTTGAGTAATTGTTGATGGGAAAGTGATACTAGCTAATGATGTGCAGTTGTGAAACGATTCGTCTCCGATACGCTCAATACCCTCACCCAGCACCACCTTCTTTAATCTATTGCAATTCATGAATGAAGAGTCTCCAATTTCAGTAGTAGTAGAGGGTATATTGATACTCTCCAATGATCTACAGCAATTAAATGCACAATCTCCAATCTTCCGTAACCGCCCCCCATTAAACACTACTTCCTTCAGACTTTTGCAATTGTGAAAAGCAAACTGCCCAATTTCAGTAAGTGTAGAGGGTAATGATATACTTTCTAATGCAATGCAACTACTAAATGCGGAGCTTTCAATCCTCGTAAGCCCCTCATTTAGCACTACCACCCTCAAATTGTAGCACTTCAAAAGGGCACAATCTTCAATCTCCGTGAGTGTAGATGGTAAAGTGATATGTTCTAATGATGTACATCGATGAAAGGCATACTTTCCAATAGCAAGAAGACCTTCATGTAACAATACTTCTTTTAATTGAGTACAACCTTCAAATGACATGTGTCATATCCTCAACCATCATTTGTAGTTCATGTCCATCATACTCAAACTCGACATATGTTTCTCTATCCCTTTTCTTACTTGACATTTTGTTACTACTTGCCATTATTATTTACGATATAATATGAGAAATCTGTTGATTTGATACCGCGGTGTATAGATATTATCCTCTTTGGGTGTTTGTTATATTATTGTTTTTGCTTGATGCAAATGCAGTAGGACCAAAAACTTTTCTCTCACACTCTTCTTCAAGGCATTATTAAACAACTAGCAATGATCTTCAGGGTCGTATATATTGCTCACGGAGGCCAGGAACTTTATACATACCTGCTATGCTCTCTTTGTTGTTGTTTGTTTTGTTACAAAGGGCCGGCTTGAGATCTAATAAACGTTATAAGCCGGGAGATTAATCAAGGTATGAGTCTTAGGAGATGTTAGTGGTTACATACTTAACCATATTTCAGGCCCTCTGTGCCTATAGGAGCTATGCTCAGTTGTCAAAACGCGTACGACCGTGGTTTGCTGTATACCAGGCCAGTAGAAAACACCAGTGTGACCATACGATAGATTATAAAATGTATTTTAATTCCTATGTTATTTATTTATTTATTGTTTTGTTACAAAGGGCAATAAAGGGCTAGAGAAAGGGCGAAGGGCATGTCACGGTGAACAACAAATAGAGCCGGGGAATTGCAATATACATACTTAGGAGGCTTCACGATATATCGCATGATTATTGCCGCCAAATCCATACTTGTTGTGGTAGTTGATATGCCCATAGTCAAGTATGGGTAAGCATAAAGTCTCTCTAGTAAAAGATATCGAGCATTTTTATTAGAGTGTTGAAAACTGAAAAGAGAGGAAGTTGGAAGGCTTTGGTGCTCTAAATGGTGTATGTTTATTGCAATACGATGCCAAACTCAGGGCTAATTAATGTGGTAGATGGCAGTGGTAGTGCTAGGGGTGCCAAAGATGTTAGTAGTAGAGCAGACTCAGCGGCGGCCGAGAAGTCCGTGTCTCCACAAAATCGAAATGACACAACTCGTTGCAATATCAACATGGCATATTATTCATATCAAAAACAAGTATATCAACGTCAAATCCTCATACAACAACAGCAAGAACAACAATTGAAACGCCGCCAAGAAGAAAAGCAGCTCGGAAGAGAAGTAGATCCAAAAGGAGAACGTGAAGAGACTGATCAGCTGCGGGATAAAATTCAAGTTAGTTTACATTCCCAACATGTTATAGATCATGATAGGGCAAATGAAGGGTATTCGCCGCCATTTCGTAAACACACAAGTGATGATGATAGTTTCGATAATATTAGTAGTGATGGTACAGTAGAGGAAGCAGCGGCGGAATCATCAGATAATCAACAGAAATCTGCATCCCAAAAAATGGACACATCATGTGCACAAAACAATTACAACAACAATAATCATATACCAGAACCCTGCCACGTGCCAGGGGAGTCTTCTTCTTCCAAACCAGTATCTGAAAAGAAAAGGAAAAGAAGAACAGAGTCATCTGCTGGGATTGTAGTTCATATTCCTACATCCCAGCAGAAGACGTCACAACCCTATCACATTCCTACACCTAGTCCAGGGTATCGGAATGGCTTTATGCGAGGGTCGAGTCCTCTTCCTCATCCAGGTTGATGCAACAACAGTTTGGCCAGAACATGAATTCCTATGCCTATGGGCATCTGGGGATGCAGCCGATGTCAATGCCACCTCATGGAATGGCACCACCACCCCCGGCTCAATATTATTATCCTCCACCGCCGCCACATCCTGGGTTTATTCCTAATCATGGAAACACAGGCTATCCTATGAATCATCCTTACTATCATCATTCGGTTATTGCACCACAGTTTGCTCCGCCTCGGTATCACGGACTTGGAGGAGTTGCAGAAGTTAGAGAAACAACCCAGTCGATGACCTTCGGTACTGATACCGAGAATGGAGAAGAAAGGAGCTCATCCCGCGTCAATCAACGGGCGGAGGTATGAAAAAGATGACATGAAATGAAATCAATTGAAGTAAAAAGAAGTACAGCTATATCTAGTTCAAATCAAGGTACGGGGTATATAAGTTAACAGATTTTACATATCAATATCAGTACCAAGTAACTAGTATGTTTAGTATGAAACACTACTTTGGCAACTCCCTATTCCGTCTACCTTACAATCCCCTAATCTACAAGAAGAGCATAACGTCCTATCACATCTAAAGATACTGTAGAATAGCATCCTTTACTGGCCCGGGCACATCAATACGGCATGCATCTCGGTTGATTTCATCGGCATCTTCTACTTGGTCAATCCGCGCCTTCCATAGAGCCAATTCAAACTTTGTTGTGGCCTCTTTTAGCTCATAATATGATATCAATCCCTTAACCTCGTTAAGTTTTTCTTCATCTACCTCAGTTATTTCCATCGCATATGAACTTTCTACCATTCGTCGTTGCACGGCAGGGATGATAAGCTCTCCGCCTCGCCATTCGACTAAAGGAATATCATCCATCTTGGGCTCTATGTCTCTCTGTCCAGCCTGAATGATATTATCCAAGCGAGTTGAAAGGCTAGGGAACTTGAATCTCTCCAATGATGTGCATCCACCAAATGATGTTTCTCCCATTTGTACTTTTTCATTATAATTATGTATAACTACCTCCCGTAATAAATTACAACCACAAAATGCAAATTCTTCTATCTCAACAACTGATGAAGGTATTGTGATACGTTCTAATGAAAAGCAATTCCTAAATGCGTGTTCACCAATCATATCGATTCCCTCTTTTAACACAATCTCCCTCAAACTTCTACAATCATGAAATGCAAAGCTATCAATCTCAGTGACAGTAGACGGAAGGGTGCACTCTAATGAATAGCAAAATGCAAATGCCGCTCTCCCTATCTTTTGAAGACCCTCGTTGAACACCACTTTCCTCAGTTCAGTGCAACCATAAAATGCACCCACATCGATCTCCTTAACAGTAGATGGTATTGCAATACTTTGCAAAGATTCACAATGGTGAAATGCCTCCTCGCCAATCTCTCTAAGTCCATCGTTTAGTATAACTTCTTTCAATTGTTTGCAATCTTCAAACGCCTTCTCTTCAACCTCAACTACACTTTGATGAAACCGTACACTAACTACATCTTTTGGTATTGTCTGTCCTCTCCCTGTATACTCAAATACATCTAATGATGTGTTGTTTGACATAATATGTTATATGACTATCAATTGTATATCGATATATTTGTTGTTGTATTATATAATTAGGCCGTCTGTGTTGTTTGAGACTGTACGGTATAGTACAGAGGCGTAGATTATAATGGTTGTTGATAGGTAGGTATAAAAATTTAAAAGTGTGCACAAGATGTGTTCTTTTTTTTTTGTAGGGTACTATTGCAACTTAATTTGAGACACTATTGCAACCTATTTTAAAGAAGGGATTAGTATGTCCTCTGTTGGCGCTATTTTATAGCAATAACCACTGTTAATATGGTTCCCAAATCATCCATAACGCAATCTATAACTTTGATCGCAAAAGATCGCAAAGCTGGTTTTGCAATAAAGGATATACCGTATCTTTTCGACATAAAGGCGCTATTTCTCCACACTATTACTGAACTACTACCATAGAGGAATAGATATTGATGGTAGAGGTGTTAGGTATGTTTTGATGTGGCAGTGGTATCAGTAGAAGAAGAAGAGAAGATCCTGAAGCATACCAAAATGGGGAACTCTACATCCAAATCATTGCCCGTTACTCTATCGATTGTTTTAGATCCGCCACCTCCATTATCTGGCAATTGCTACCTCGCTGGTCAAAGTATATCGGGTTCGGTATATGCACAATCTAAAACAAATGTACCATCTCAACAACAGGTTGATATACGTGCATATATCTCTGGCAAGTAAGTACATAGTATACTTTCTTTATTTGCAAACTTTCTTTGTTTGCAAAACACTAATGCGTTCATTGCAATGTTGAAATAGGGAGAGAAGTAATGTACGATACACAACCTCCGAGTCAGATGGCAATGGTGGAACTCGTACAACAACACGATATAGCTACTCCGATCGACAGATAATGCATATGAATATCAATTTAGGTACTATCAATTCACCAAATGATGGTGATCGATATAGATTCCCATTTGAAATTGAATTACCATCGAATATACCATCTACCATGTATCACAAGGGAGTTGGTAGAGCATATTGTCAAATTAATTATAAGATTAAGGCAGAGTTAATGTCGGGTGGTAAAAGTTTATTTGGTAATAAGAAGGTACAGGTGGAGTTTAATGTTATGAGTAAACCACTACCGATGCAACCAGTTCCAAACTTGATACAACCAATTACACAACATGTCAACTTTTTATGCTGTTTTAATGTTGGGGAGATAACAATGGGTGCCCGAGTTGCCGATACTCGGATTGGTAGAGGTGAACAGGTTGTTATCGATTTTGCCTGCAAGAATGAGTCAATACAAAACATTGAAAAAGTAGAAGTTACAGTTAAACAGGCAATACATTGGTCGTCTGGTAGTAGATCCAATGATCAAAATTGTGTTATTGCACATAACATCTTTAAACAAACCGCACGGTGGCAAAAGATTGACAAAGCGAAAATGAAAGAATCAAAGGTCAAGTCTAGAGCACCTACAGATACATATCGAGGCGAAGAGCAACGTATATTGCAATTGATACATGCGGCAATTCATGATGGCGAAAATAGGGCATTATTAAGTATACCTAATTCAGCAATGAAGACATACGAAGGAGCTTTAATCAAGGTACATCATCGGTTGAAGATTAAAGTGTATACGGGTGGAACCTGTACGGACAATCCAACGATCAAAATGCCTGTATTCATTGGAACATCCTCTAGTTTTAATCAAACACAATCAGACACTCAAATTGAATCTCCGGCCATTGAAGTACTTCCTCCACCACCGACAGCTCCTACGGCAATTGCAACGCCTCGATATGTATCTGTAGGTGCTCTAGACTTGACCTTTGATTCTTTCATTTTCGCTTTGCCAATCTTTTGCCACCGTGCGGTTTGTTTAAAGATGTTATGTGCAATAACACAATTTTGATCATTGGATCTACTACCAGACGACCAATGTATTGCCTGT
>Ga0214479_101048_pt1 | contig 12810 bp, 13 predicted proteins | sample M1_20Mar14CPVII9_5_FD_165054 | JGI IMG/M metagenome (GOLD analysis project Ga0214479, IMG submission 165054) | Marine eukaryotic communities from Monterey Bay, California, United States - M1_20Mar14CPVII9sort6BwellE14 | ecosystem: Environmental > Aquatic > Marine > Unclassified | place: USA...
TGACATAGATTATCCTACCGAACATATTGTCGGGCTCCAAAAAGTACAGAGATGTAGAGATCGTTTCATCGCCAAACTTTAGTTGGCGGTAGATTTTCCCATGGTAGATTGTAGGTAGGAGAGGGAAGTATTGTGTATGATATGGTAGGGAAGTGTACTAAATGACGATGCTGCATCTACTTCTAGCGTTGTTGATTATCTCCTACTGTAATGATGTATATTCTTTCATCAACACTGGTATAAAATCGCCGCCATCTAATCTTAACAGTATATTCATACATCAACAAACATCAACATCAACATCACTTTTGGCACTTGGGGACTTCACTGTTTCTTTAGAAAAACCACTGGGTATCGTATTAGAAGAGCGTGATAATGGTAGTGGCGGTGTAAAAGTGAAAGAATTGGTAGAAGACGGTAACGCTGCAAACTCCAACATTGTTGTCCAAGGAGATGTATTACTTGCAGTCAACAATGTGGATACGTCATCATTGGATTTTGATACTGTCATGGAGACAATAATATCATGCGACTCTCCACTAAGCATAACAATAGGAGATGGATTAGGTGTTTTGGATATGCCCAAGAATGTTGTAAAGCAGCTAAAATCAACGGAAGATGCCTTTCTAATTGATGCAATAGTACGACAATCAGTTAGAGAAATGAGACGACGTACAAATATACTGGGAGATTTACTAAATGTAGAAGTAGTGATAGGAGCAGGTGTGCAAGAAGATGGAAAGACTGGACAAACACGATTCTTTGCCATCTTTTCTACTGATGGCGTAAGCTCCTACAGTTGCAATGTTTCATCGAAAGGAAGGAGTCTTGATGATGACAGTATAGAAATTTTATCATTATCAGCAGCTAAAGATGAAGGATTGGGCCAGACATATCAGTTTATATGATTGAAATTATACCTACCAAATAATGCCTAGAAATTATCACTTAGATATAGAATATGTACATCGGAGTAGCCATAATTTAGTCATCACCTTGGAAAAGAAGTTATGAGTATAACCGCAACTAATAGATATGTTTTAGTTTTTCCTTAGTACTATTTGCTTAGATGATTATCAGTAGCAGCAAATACAGTTGGAAGCATCTCATCAGTGCAAGCTTACTCTATCCATCGTTGTCGACTGACAATCTTACCACCGTACACTGTCGTGCCAATCTCTTGCTGGTGATCTTGTGACATTGGTCTTTTGCCCGGCAAATTACGCCCGTGGGCACAGTGCACATTCTTTTAAGTGTTTTGTGTTGTTTATCTATGTAGGTATGGGTTAGTGTATTGTTGTGGAGCACTACTCAGTCAAGAGGTAGACTATTCATATGACAGCAGCTACTAAATCTTTAACCACCGCGATCTTATTTCTCAGCCGTTCATCACTATCCTTTACACAAGGGAGAAAGTATTATTCAACAACTACAAAATTGTTTGCAATGAGTGCATCATCAGAAACAACCAAAGCACTATCACCTCCCATTGCTCGTCGGGAGGAAGATCGTGTAGTATATGCAGGAGTAGCGCCTGAGGGTTGGGATCCTAAAATGGTATGTTCAGTAGTAGTGATATATAATGTGTATATATATATATATTATATATATATATATATATTATATTATCAATGAATATGTGTTTTGTTTCTAATTATTTCTTACTCCATTCCACTCTCGTTATGTAATACATTAATGATATAATGATAAATCTATTCAGCCCCGACAATCGAATGATTCTAAAGAGAAGTTGTTAGATCCTGCGGTTCCAATTCCTGATCCATATGGATGGCTACGTGATGATAAACGAGAAAGCAAGGAGATATTAGCTCACTTGAAAAGTGAAAACGATTACAGCGCATCTGCCACATCGCATCTAAAAGGATTACAAGAGTCTCTCTATGAAGAGTTCCTATCCAGTATTGTTGAAACGGATTATACCACTCCAAGACCTCGTGGAGACTATTGGTATTATTCTAGAACATTCAAAGGGTAAGATATGGTTTGTTTTATGTGCATGTATTTCTTTGTTGTGTATTTATTGAAGTATGTATTTGTATTATCATATATAGATATTGTACTTCTTTGTTGTGTATTTATTGAAGTATATATTTGTATTATACATATATCTAATATCTATTCTCATCACTCTTTATCATGACATAGATTATCCTACCGAACATATTGTCGGGCTCCAAAAAGTACAGAGACGTTTAATATTGATTGGGATGGAACGAAAGAATCTCCAATCATGCCTGGAGAAAACGTCTATTTGGATGTAAATGAACTGGCAAAGGATAAATCATATTGCAGTGTGGGTAGTGTAAAGACTAGTCCATCAAAGAATCTCCTTGCCTATTCAGTTGACTATTCAGGCGATGAGAAGTACGAGATGCATGTTAAGGATTTGAAAACAGGTGAAGACGTTGCACTGAAGGAGATTGGTAGTGATTCCTTGTTGGAAGTTGATGGGGTATTATGGGGAAAGGACGATAATACATTATACTACATGACCATGGATGATCAACACCGACCATTCCGTCTATATCAGCGTAAGAATTGGAAGGGTGACAATCCAACTGATACCTTGCTGAAAGAGGACTTGGATGATCTATTTTGGTGTGGTTGTTTCAAGTCTCTTGATGAAAAATACATCTTCTTTGAGTCGGCTAGCAAGGAGACTTCTGAGATTTGGTATTTATCCACTGATGAAGAAGAGAATGCAGAGATGAAGTGTATTGCTCCTAGGAGAGACAAAGTATTGTATGAAGTTGAACATGGTCACGGACAGTGGTGGATTTCGACAAATGTGGATGGCTCGCCGAACATGAAACTCATGTCATCACCAGCAATAGCTGATAGCGCAAAGGATTGGAAGTTGGTCGAAGATGCTGATGGAAATCCTCTCTTCGATGGCAGCCTTACAAGGGCACTAGACTCGGTATTAGTTTTGGATAATCATCTTGTCATGCAAGGGAGAGAGGGAGGTATACCTAGGATCTGGCTATTCGATATTGAATCAAAGAGTATCAAAAGGTTAGAGTTTCCCGAGACAGCATATGATGTTGGTATGCTTGCTCACTTCGAGGCTGATACAAAGAGTATCGGAGTTGCCTATGATAGTATGGTTACACCGACATCGTCCATAGACATAAAGCTTGACGATGATTCGGAACGAACAGTCTTGAAAGCAAAAGTTGTTCCAAATTATTGCAAAGATGATTTCGATTGTGACAGATTGGAGGTATTGAGTAGAGACGGCAAGACACAAATTCCCATCAGTGTAGTGTATAGGAAGGAAACGATGGCAAAGGTCAAGGCGGGAGAACAAGTTCCAGTTCATCTCTATGGTTATGGCTCGTATGGTAGCTGTATGGAGAGTGACTTCAGCACCACTCGACTTCCATTACTTGACCGTGGCATGATTTACGTTATTGCACATATCAGAGGTGGAGGTGAAATGGGACGCCAATGGTATGAGGAACCAAACGGAGTCAATGGTACGAGGAAAAAGCATAAATAAAAAGAAAAATTCCAAAAAGAGCAATCACTCGCTATGAATTTTCGTTAAATTTTCGTTAACTGTGTTTTGTCTAGATATCAATCTCCAAGAAAGATTTCTAGACTCATTCATCAGGCAGCGATTACCAACTTAGTACTTGTACAAGTCAAACTTTTCAATGCATTTTTTGACTAGTTCCTGCCACTCATCAGACTCAGGTAGCCACCTCTTGGTGTTCTCGTCCCATTCCCATCCGTCAACAGGCTTTGTTCCCATCCAGGAAGACTCAACACCATCCTTGCTTGAATTTAGTTGAACTGAGTAGATATATCAAGTTTGGTGTTGTGTTAGAATTTGGTAACATATGATAGTGACAATGATGTCATGATCAAACACATAAACTCACCTGCAAGCTTGTGAATTACCGAGGCACGCTTGCTCTCCGGAAACACATCTAGAACTTTGCAGCAAATGAGAACAGCTCCAGAGGGATCGGAGTGTAACATAGACTTGGCAATATTTAGCATTTCATCAGCATCCTCCTCTGTTAACTCACTTGCCTTGACAATCTTGACAGAAGCAATCTTGGGAGATACCCTACCGGCACTTTGAGCACAAGACACACTTGGTTTTGTATCAGATGGCGGTGATTCCATAGATTGATCTGGTGCATCACATGATGGTTCTTGTACAGTAGGCACAACAGAAGGAGTAGATGCTTGTACAACAGGAACAACTGATGTAGTACGTTGTGAAGAGACGGAAGAACGTCGTCGTCTGTTGTTCTTACTCTGACTACGACCACTTGTACAAGCTTTGGCATCAGTAGGTACAACCGCGTAAGAAGGTGTAGTTGAATCTACATCGGGTGACAAAGAATGTACAGTCGATTTGTCGTGGGATACAGGTCGTGCCTTGTTGATGTGACGACTTCTGTGAGTTTTAGCTGTGTTGTAGAATATATACAAGTATATGCAATGAACGATCTGGTTTGGTATAAACATTGCCGAGAAGAATCACAACAGGAAAACAGACAACTTACTCTTCTTTACTTTCTTCTTCTTCTTCGTCTTAATCATTTCTTGTTGAAGTTTTTGTTTTACACAAAATACCTTGTCTGTAGAGAGAAGGAGTCTACGAGTTGATAGAATGTCATTATCATCAATACCTAGGGAGAGGAGTACGTTATCCAGCAGATGTAGTGCATCATCCTTTTCATGTCTGAGAGACTCTGCAAGAGATTCATCTCCTCCTTGAAGAGCAGTAGAATACTTAGAAGCCAATTCGTCCAATTCGTTCTTGATCGGCAATATACGTTCAATCAATACGATTGTTGATAATTGACTGTGATGGAAGGACTTGTTCACTACTGATCGCTTACGTGAACGATGATTCTCCAACATTGGATCAATATCAAGCCGTGCCTTGGCCACTGCTATACTCACTTCCCTCGACACATCTCCAAGGTTGATAGAAGGTACATGACGTTTGGTTGATGACGAGGAGTGCATCCAACTGTGGGTATAAGTACGATCTTGCATAAACCTGTGAAGACAACCATTCCATAAAGGAGGGACAATGAAGGAGGCGTCTGACTTTTCAGCAATTCTCAATGTTAACCTCTCCTCTCTCTCTTGTGAAAGCTTAGCATTCTGAATATCAACTAACAATCCGCATTCAAGGATATTAACCAATGCAACACGTACTTGTTGACAGACTAAGTTATCAACATCATTCTCTTCAGTAATCTCTGATGATCCCATTTGCTCCTGATAATAAGTACATTGAAGAGCTAGTGTTTCATTCAACTGATGAGCTGATAATGAAGCTATATCAACCTCTTCATCAAATACAGTCACTGAATTAGAGCCAATTGCCTCAATGGCATGACTAATCAGTTGGGTATGATGCATTGTCGATAAGAATCGACTTGCTGTCCTCAACCACCAAGCAGATCAATCTGTGTATATTAAATGTAATAGAAGAGGAGATAGATATAGAAAAAGTGAGTATGATTAATAACCACCTTCAACCGTACACCCTTCCATTCCATTTATACTTATACACCCCAGCAAAATCTCAAAATTTATATAAAACAACTCAACAACATCTCAAAAATCTATATAAAAACATAAAACCACAATAACAACATAAAGTACAAGTACAATACAGAACATACCTTAATTGATATTGATTTGACTGAAGTAAAGTATAGAAGAGAGAGAGAAGAGAGTATGTACATGAGATCACCTCTCAAATAATGGCATAAGTCATGATAAAATTTTGCAAGGGGGACAGAAGAACCACCACAAGTAAAGATAATCACCTCTAAACTCCAAGCAGAACAAATCTGTGAATATGATGGATAGAGAGAAGAGTGATGAAATAGATTGTTAGAATAAAATTTGGGCAGAACTTCCCCATACAGAAGAAGAAAGAGTGTCAATTATCCTCTCCAGGAAAACACCCCTCAGGGGGTGGCCGGCACGTAGCAGGACTTGGTCTTATAAAGCCAACCCAAAATATGAGACTTGAGATAGAATAACATTCTCAAGATGAATTCTTCTTGGGAATCCACAAGGCCACAGGCAGGTGATTGCCCCAGATTATCGCCCTCAGACAGTTTATTTGTGACTTGAGTACCGGTGCGACGTGGACAAGAGAAGTAAAATCTCAGACATGGATGATCGGCTTGACTCTTCCACTCTCAAACTCCATTACACCCCACCATAAATAACCAAAAACCTTATATATTATACCTAATATGTTATTAATGATAGGAGAAGCGAATAATACCAATAAAAGGGGTTAATTCAACCAAAAAAGTATAATTTACTAATAATACACCCTCTAAATCATGAATAATACTCACTTAATTCACCCACCCACACAATAATACAACAAAATAACAACACCAACCTGTTTATTAACGTATAAAGAAAATTTAGAGTGATTGTTAGTGGTTAGTTTGGTGTTTAATTCAAGTAACAATAATTTTAGTAATGCTTCATCATTGAAAAACTGCATATTTTATCACAATACTCCTCAAATAATGATGCTGATGCGGCATAGATATTCCCCTATTATTTTTGATTTATTAGACAACCAAGGAACACAATGAGTCGAGTTCTGCTGGCGATTTGATGATGAACAACGACCCCTGGACCACAGATTGCACAATAATGAATAAAATATCAAATTAAATTAAATCCAAGGCATTGCTAGCAGTAAATTGGCGCTCGTTGGATTAATATCTCTCTATACATGAACAATAACCGACAAAAGTGGCTTACCTTGATATTCAATGTGCAGGAATTAATAGTATATACAATATCACCTCGATCGAGCAAGATGACAACTTTGAAAAGTGAGCTTCGGCTGAAAAAGGTAGGTCCGTACGTACGATACTCTTACTTTCTACGTAACTACCTTAAGCAGCCATCAACTCAACGCTAAATCTTCACATACGATGTGTTAGGCGTAACTGCTACGATTAATAGAGTGCCGCGGCCGGATACACAACAAGACAATAATAACAATAATATGAATGCAATAGAGGTGGTTATCACTTTTTCAAAATACCATCATTTGTTAGTAAAAAGCAAAAATCTATAATACCACAACTCTCAACCAACCACGACATTATGCGATGGAATAATAATACAATCGACAATATCAGATACGATCGACACATACACAAGACAATAACAAACAACAAGAAATTATATATCAGGACCTACTACTACAAAGTTTTGGGGTGAAGATGCTGATGATAGAGTATATCATGCTGGTGTTACAAATTTACATGTTTCACATATCGTGATGATCTCTGCAAGCAAGTAAGTATCACCATTGTACTTTTTGTTGTATGTATTTTAGCTCATACTCGTTTTCATCCGATGTCTCTTTAATTAGAACACCTTCAATGACTTTGTTGATACAGCCAGGTATTTAATCGACAACAAGTGGACGTCGCCTGATATGCTTTCTTGTGAAGGAAGATCTGCTGGAGGTTTGCTCATTGGTGCATCGATCAATCAGGCTCCTGAACTATTCCGCTGTGCAATTCTAGGCGTGCCGTTCGTAGATGTCGCCTGTACTATGGTTGATGCTTCAATCCCCTTGACCAGTGGAGAATGGGTAGAATGGGGAAATCCAAAGTGAGTTATACCTGTCTTCATAGGTTTATCTGAATTTTCTGACATTAATACTCATACTCTTGTCATCTGTCAATCCACAGTGAAGAAAAGTATCATGAGTACATGATGAGTTACTCTCCAATGAATACTGTTCAGAAGGGAAAGAAATACCCTGCTTGTTGGCTGACCGGTGGACTTCATGATCCCCGAGTTGCATACTGGGAACCAGCTAAGTTCTTAGCGACTCTCAGGGACGCCAATCCAAATAATGAATACCCGTTCTGTATGAAGCTTGACTTGAGTGCTGGAAAGTCCGCGTTACTATGTTTTATGATATGAATTCATGCATTCAAAATATACCTCGATTTGCCTCGTTTTATTGCCTTTGTAATTCACATATACTAACATAAGTTACAATCATCTCTCCCACTGAACGCCACCTTCCAGGACATTTCTCAGCATCGGACAGGTATAAGTACTATCGCGAGCTTGCATACGACTATAGTTTCCTCTTGGATCAACTGAACCTAGCAGATAAGAAGTAAGTAAAGTATGGAGCCACTATCTAATCTAAAAGTAAAGGAAGATCACGTCTCAAAGTATCAGGAAAGCAGTGAGCGAGTTTCCATACTAGATGAAGTAGAATCTAATCTAAGTACAGGTGACACTGATAGACATGCCAGCAGACTCATTTAGCATCGGGATTGTATACTGGGAGATGTCATCATCATATCGCATTAGTGAGGATACCCTAGGATACCAGTGTCCGAGAAGATCAGAAGATACTTCATGCACGCGAGGAAGGTATTAGATATCGTAAGTGATTTGAATATGATGTTATGGTAGTTAGTTTGCGGAGGGCGAGTAATTGATAACTTTTATATATTGGCATTCAGTATCAAACCCCTTTAAATGATTAACTGGCGGTAACAGTCTTCCTTTCACACACGACATACACACAGTAACAAGAAGTAAAAACTTTTGCATTGAGCTAGGTGACTATTATGGATAAAAAGGAACCCAATAGTACTGCTTCCAATACTCCGAGAGAAGATGATGGCGATGACACTTCACATCAACAAGATTGGCATACAGAAATGTTATGTGGAATGTTTCTACGCTGTGATGAGCAAGAATTGCAATGGTTGGATAAAGAGGTACAATCAGCTCATTTTAAAGGAGAGGATAATAATACTTCTTCCACTACTCCAACATACAAAATACCGACAGATACATCATTAGTTAATGAACAAAATATATCAGAGAAAGTGGAATCATCGATACTACTTGTTCCAAATATACTTAGTAGTACATTTGATGAAGATAGTAATAAAGATGAGTTTGAAAAACCTTTACAACTTCCTCCTTCATGGAAACGATCAGATTATGCATCTAGAACACTTTCAAAATTGGAACAGCATGTAATTGATTTAGATGTAGGAGGTGCATCCAGAGAGAATGATATATTAATTGGTAACAACAACAATGGTACAAATGGTTCACATTATAAAAGTTCAACAAAGAAGTATGAACTATTTCCAATCCTTTACAACGAGTGTTCACTGACGGCTTTTGCGAATTGGGCAATGCTTGATAGTAATATACAATGGGAAAAGTGTAAAGAGAATCATGAAAGACACCGTGCCGCAAACAGATCAGAATATAAAGTTACAATACCCGCACCCATGTTTCATATGTGTGGTGTCTGTGGTGGATTTGGACATTACGAGGTTGAATGTGAATCAATACACGAGAACAGATTACAAAAGAAGAGAAGAAGAGTGGAGCAGACTGAAAGTAAAGACAGTTTATTGAATGAAAGAGAACAAAATATAGTAGTGTCAAGTCTATCAAAAGAAGTACACACCCAAAGAATGCAAGAACAGAGTCTTAATGCAGAGAGACAGATACTAGTGGACAAAAATCCTACTTCAGATGATCAATACAAATCCATGGCATGCTGTAAGATATGTTATAGTAGTTTGGATGATACAACCATGTTAGTTTGTGATGGATGTGATGGTCTTTTTCACTGTCGATGTCTAAATCCACCCTTAAGGAGTATCCCGACTGGAGATTGGTTTTGTGATAAGTGTGCATCACATGATGATGATGTCAACTCTATTGTAGATGTTGAAGGCTGTGAAGACTTTGTAATTGAACAACGAAAACGTTCTGTTGCAGAGGAGGCTAATATGGACGGCACAGGGATCAACAGAGGCCTAACAAAAGATTATTGGACTACTGCCATCTCATTGCTGCCAGCTTCTATCCCCTCGGTTGCAAATACTAACTTGTATCTATACAAACACTTAAGACAAGAGGACGGCGGTAAAGACTTCTTCATTGGCGAGGTGTGTTGGGCACAACGATCAAGTGTTTGGTTACCGGCAAAGATCACAAATATAAAAACAAGAAGACTCAAAGGAATATCCAAACAACAGACATTATACACAGTATCATTCTTTGCACTTGATGAGGAATCAGGCGTTCCAGACACGGATATCTTACCATTCATTCCTTACTATGAGGATATTGGCCATCGACGAATCATAAGTGATACAGATACGACTTTTCATAACGTACTAGTGGAATGTGTATCATCATTAGGGATAAAGTCACTCGGGCAGTGTCTACAAATAGCTCGTGATGGTATTCAATTCGTCGCTGACGAAAATGATTGTGAACGACTGCCCGCAGGCTTCAAAATCCCTGAAGATTGGGAGACTGCTGATGTCGATGTCATCAGAGATGAAGTATTCTTATCAAAGCCAAAGAGTAGTAAGAATGTATCACCCCGAAGCCGCAAGAAGGCACGTACCACTAAGAAAAAGCAAGACAGTACAAATGATAAATCAAGCTACAAACCAATGGTGCAGGAGTTCAATGCCGATGATCTTATTGGTGGTATCGTCTCATGGAACTCAGACTTGACTACTACTTCTGAAGTCAGATATGGCTTGGTCATTTCACTTGACACTACAACTGAAATGGTGTTAGTCCGTATGATATCATTGCCAGGTAGTGATGATGAACTCTTCTACAAGAACAAGAATACATCAGAGAGTTTTGTCATACACACGAGTAATCTAAGAGCTACAATGTGGATTTCACTGAAGAGCGTCCGATTGGTATCAAGCAAACCATCACTTGATGATCTTGATGAGTTTAGGAAGAAGTTACAAGTTGGTATTCGAAATGAGGCTGATTCATATGAAAAGCAGTTTAAAGAAGAGGCAACGATACGTGAACGATTTACTCTTGAATTACAGGAGATTGATGATCACTAGACTTTATGGAAATCAATACATACATATAATTTAATATAAAGAAAAGTTGAGATTAACAATGGTAAGTTATAATAATAATAAGAGGGAGGGGAGTGAGTGTGGATAAAGTTGTCCTTTTCTCATGGTATCTTTTTGATTCGATTCTTTCTGAGTACATACAACCTCCCATACCTACCTACTCGTACACCAAACTTTATGTTTGGTTTATATAGGATTGCAACAGGAGCTGCTTTTGCTTATATTAATAGACACATAGATCCATACTTACAAGTAACAATGTCTCAACCAACTGCATGTGTATCAGATTGTGGTTGCCATCACGATGATACATCATCACACACTCAACCAAGTACAAACAAAATCACTGGAAAAGAGATTGTATTCGCTGACGAGTTGTCAGAACTAATAAAGATTATGGATGACGAAACTCACATGGTATTATGCAAGCCTAAATCTGTCCCAAGTTTCATAGATAGACTATCAGACAAGTCGATTCTTCCTCAACATTTGCCATCTTTTGAGGGGGTGGTACCTGCTCTTCCTGGACTTGTGGCTGAAGTGCTGAAAAAGGTATGTTTATATATGCATATCATGTGCTTTCTTTTCATTTTATCTCATATCATAATATATTAAGTACATTCATGTACCATATCCAATACGATCTCGACCAAGCGCATTGAACGAGGATGAGATTGATGAATTAGTAGAATATTTGGATAAGATTGTACAAGTGTTTACTGACATTGCAATAGAGTCCGGCTATATCAATGAGAGCGATGATACGATTCCATATGTTCATGTAAAGATTGCAGTAATGACAACAGATGGTTGTCGGTACTGGCATCAAGATTGTGTTCCGTTTAGATTACTTTCAACACTAAAGGGTCCATGCACAGAATATGTACTACCCCAACATTCCAGAGCCACCTTAGAGAATCGACAGAATAATTCTAAGCATGCAAAACCAATGAATCTAGGCGATGTTGCGATCTTCAAGGGCAGAGGAGATGCTGACGCAACACAAATACACAACATGCCTGGCATTGTGCATCGGTCGCCTAGACTTGATGATACCGGTTTGAACCGTCTGTTACTTGTAGTAGATATACCACAAGAAGGATGGCATTTTGATTGAATGTAAAAGTAGTATTGATTGTACAGAAGTGCTCTGCTTACTTGACTACCTCTTCCCTCGTTTCCCTCCCTTCTTCTTTTTATTCCATTTCGACTTTAATTTCTTTGTGTTGATGGTACTACTCTGTCCTTTATTTGCATTAGTCTTGCGAAGAACATTCTTTGGTGCCATCTCTATCTTGTCTTCAGGTAGCTCTCCTCTATTTGCCGCCTCCATTATTCTCAACTGCTCTTCTTCCTTCAATGAATCATAATCTATACTGCTTTTCTTTGGGTTGTAAAATTCCGGTTCTCGAAGGCCAGGTATAAAAGGAACAGGCGTCGTTTTAAACATGTCGGGAAATACAAGTAGCGGACTCTGCAGTGTATGATCCGGGAGTTTAATCTTGAGTATTTGTGATTCATCCAAATCATCCACTGTCATGTCTTGCTTTTCTACTACTATACTACTCTTTCTTTTCTTTCCTCTTTGAGGTATGGATATGTTGGAACCAAGTATGAAAACGCCCTCGCCTAGAGCGAATCCACCTTGAGCTTTTGCTGCTTGTCGTTCCGCCATTTTCGATAGGAAGTCTTTGACATACTCGCCTTCGTCCATAGTCTTTGCCTTTGCACCCATTGGTGGTAAACCAATTGCATGTCTAACACTATCATTTCGCATTGCATTTGATTGTATTAATGTAAATACCATACTAGTAGCCAAATATAGTTGTACACCACTCGATTGCTGGGCCATGAAACAAGG
>Ga0214479_101049_pt1 | contig 12807 bp, 9 predicted proteins | sample M1_20Mar14CPVII9_5_FD_165054 | JGI IMG/M metagenome (GOLD analysis project Ga0214479, IMG submission 165054) | Marine eukaryotic communities from Monterey Bay, California, United States - M1_20Mar14CPVII9sort6BwellE14 | ecosystem: Environmental > Aquatic > Marine > Unclassified | place: USA...
GCCTGCTGTTATGAAACGGAGGAAACGACGATTACATGGTCATAATGGTTTGGGGAAAGAAGAGAGAGTTGAGACTGTGCATGATTTGGTTGAAAGTCATACTACTGAACGATATATCTGTAACGATAACGGTCAAAAGAGACTAAGACGTCAACCTTCATGTGACACATCTTTGAGGTATCGCCTAATCCACCACCCATCGACGACAAACATATAACTCTACACCTACTAATCAAACTTGATTTGCTCATGTGAGTCCATCTTGGGATGGAGTAGGGTTAGAAAGGATTGTAACACCTTAATACACAACATGCACTAACAAGACACACTTACCAGATAGCCTCATCTACATCCCCTCACGAACAACATAGTCCGAGAAACGAAGACGGGCAAGCGGCTACAAATCTCTTTTGTTAAGATATCGAGCTTCTTCGTGATAGTGATGCTTCGTGTATCACACACTCAAAGATACACATGATTGATAATAAGGTCAGCTATAACATAAACAGAGTTTTAAAAAAGAAATGTATGTACAAGAGTTGTTCTAAGTTAGGAACGAACTACTACCACTCGCATCAGCATCAACCTTGGCATCCAAATGGAAAATAGCATGTCGCACATTTACCAACTTTCTCATAACTTCCCCAACTCCACTTCCTTCACCACTTCCTCCTCCTCCATCTGCACTATAACTATGCAACAACTTAACAATCAATAGTTCTAAATTATCATAAACAACTAATATAACCATAGCACCCAATAAAGTAAATATCCAAGTCAATAATAATGAATTGGCCACACGACCAATTTTGGAACGTTGGGATGCTTGTGATTTAGTTGTTCTGTTGGAGTTGTTTGATGTTGATGAGGACGAAGAGGTGGTAGATGATGTTGATGATGTTGAAGAGCTGTGTATACTACTATCATCGGTATCTTCTTCTTTAATAGCAGAGGGGAAGAGTCGTTGGAAGAATGTACGATTATCTTTATCCTTCGACTTGTTGTTGTTTAGTTGTGCTCGTTGGATGTTATGCATATTGTAAAAACTAATAGGACGTGGATATGACGATATGAAGCCGTTACTCTTCCTCCCCTTTATTCTATTGGTAGTCTGTTTTGCCTTGTTGATACTTTTGGATAGATTATTGTTCATATACTTGTTGTTGTGTGAACCTCGGATACCACTTGTTATTATTGACGATTCATCATTAGAAACTGTTGACAACATACTCTTTAATAATGTATCTCTCGACTCAACAGATGAAGCTGACGTAGACTGAGAATCTAAAGAGACTCGACGTCTCCTTTCACCCCTTTTAGATCCTCCATCTTTTTTCTTAGTTTGTACGTCATACACTACTTCTCCAGCCTCTACATCGTAATCATTTGGTAATGAGACCTGATCAACGGTATCAATATAATCTCTTGAGATGGTTAGGTGTGATACATCTTCTGCATCTACTATTATTGCTCTCTTTCCTCCTCTGTTGTTCTGTCCTCTCTCTATATGACCTCTTGGTCTTCGTTGTGATGATGATGCAAAGTGTACATCTCTACGCTGCAAACCACTCCCTCTCTTTCCTACACTATCATCATTATAATCAGCAGATCGTAACGGTGGATCACGTGTACCAACCTCACTATCACTATCACTAGATGAATAACAAACAGATGGTCCTGAGCCATTCGATGGTGGATCATTATATTGACTACTTGCAATGGAGGGCGAGATTGACGATGAGTTGTGACTAACTCTACGCCTTGGACCCTCTCCCTTATTTCTACCGTTAGATGATCGATTATTAGCACGCTGTACTAATAATACACGTGCCGACTCTTCATCATATTCATTGTCAGGTGGATCTATCGAGTTATACATATTGTTATTATTGGAGATTGTTGATTTGCTATTTTTACAGTGAGATTTGCAAGCTGGATAACAATCACACGCAGAGTTGGTACGCTGATGATGTTGGGTACGGCGTGATTGATTCCTCGCTGGTTTGTAGACTGACTCCATGTTGATATATATAGATTCTATTGCTTATTGCTAGCATAGCAATTAAATAATGCAAAGATTAGAGGGGTGGTGCGACATATTTAGGCATAGTCTATGACCCGTACCTGGATACCGGAGTCATTGAGCCTATATTGATGCCCCTTGTGTCACATCTCCCTCTCTCCCCCTCTTTAAGCTACTATTGCAACTAAGCGGCAGCAAACACTAAGCAATAGGCGCCATGCTAGATATAACATCCCAACCCTACTCTAGGCGGCGGAAACGCTCTACTAAATCATCATCCACTAAATCCAAAGCAGTACTACTAGTAATATTTGGTATTGCAAGTGTTATATTTTATAATGATTTATTATCATTAGATGATACTCTTTCATCTTTCTATAATTACGACCACACGGCAGAGGATACAGAGGACAGAGAGGGTAGTATGGAGGGTATTATAGTACAAGACAATAGAGATGAAGGCAGAAGAGGTCTACGAGGTCCCCAAATATCAAACGCCCAACTACGTAAATCGATACATCAACAAACACTCAATCCACTCCACCAACATGCATTATTTGCAGCTCAACGTGTCCAGCAAATAGTAGATACTCAAAAACAATTAAAAGATAGAGAGAAGGCAATGTATGATTATTTCACCGGTAATGAATGGCATACTAATCAACAAATAGTACAACAACCCCAACAATTGGGAAGGGATGTGGGACGTGATTTGTATAATACAGATGATAATAATACAATTTATCATCCCCTCTCTTCTCCCTCTTCACCTGTGTCTACAGCTAAAATGGATCCTCAAAGTAGCACAACGAATAACAAACAAATTAGATATCAAGATGTAGGACAGCAAGGATATGATTATTATACTAATGATGTATGGCATTTGAAACAACACGGAGATGATGAAGAAGAGCTAATTACAAAGAAGGAGAATACTCGATGGTTAAAAAGTATGGATCAATTTCATTCTGATGAGAGTCAATTGGAATTTGATTATCATTTACAATCTGAATGGACTCGACCTAAAGAAGATGAGGCTGTGCAAGAGGTAAAGATTGAGAAGTATACTTTGCAGGATGTTATTAATTCTCAAGACTGGTCTTCAAATCAAGAGAGTCAAGATGGAGGAAGAGCAGGAGGAGAGGGGGGAAGTCAAAAAGAAACAGCTATAGTCATGTATAATCCAATCACCGACACTTTCATTGGTTTATCCAAACCATCCTCCTTTTCCAACCTTTCCAACTTGGACAATCTAAGTATGAGAAACTCAGACCTTGAATCAACATCAGAAGAGGGTAGTACAAATCAAAATGAGTTATGGAATAGTATGAGAAACTTGGTGATTATGTTACGTTCTACTTTCCCAATGAGATTTCAAGGGGAGAAGAGTGATGAGTTGATATTAGCTATCAAGACGGGTCATCCATCTACTGTATTGGAAGAAGATGAGTTAACAGAAGAGAGGGAAGGAGATTATACATCCGATTTATCAAGTATGATTACCCAACCTACGAAAGTGCCAGTGTTAATGTTTGGTAGTACCCTCCGCCATCCTTCCACTGCAATTCAACAACATATAATACCAATGCCAAGCTCCGGATTACATCTAGGTTGTTTCCGTAAATGGTCGTTACATCATACAGTATGTGATAAGATATTACATCCAGGTACTGGCAATGGTAATGGAGAACGACGAGGTGATAATTGGTGGGAAGAAGAAGAGAATGTAGAATGGAACAAGTTGATACCACAGGTTGTATGGCGTGGATTAGATACTGATTACTTACCAACATCATCACATACTACAATGAAGACAAGACCACAGAACATTGATCATGTAGAAGAGTTAGTTGTTGAGCCTGCTGTTATGAAACGGAGGAAACGACGATTACATGGTCATAATGGTTTGGGGAAAGAAGAGAGAGTTGAGACTGTGCATGATTTGGTTGAAAGTCATACTACTGAACGATATACAAGAGCATTGAGCTCGATTAAGGAGCAGCTGTTGCCAAGATGGAAGGGTGCTGTACTGAGTGCGGTAAGTTGTTTGTATTTGAGTCAGGACTGTCTTCTTGTCTTGACCTTGCAAAAACTAACCCATAACTCTTTACCTCAATACATATCATTATCACAGGAGGCTGAACTTGAAGTCCAACAAGGTCAAAGAGATGGATTGCCATGGGCAAACATTAAGTTCTCAAGACATTTGGGTACCGACAAGTTACCATCTGGCTTATCAACTGATAGTCAAGATGAAGACGATGCCACTTCAAGACCAGCAAACATTATGGAATACAAGTACCAACTAGATTTGGCCGGGCCAAGTGGTACCGCCTCATCTGATACATTAGACAAGTTAGCCATGCCAGGTGTACTATTTCATCACGTCACGCCTACTCAAGATTATATACATGCTCATCTCACGGCATGGAAACATTATATACCAATCCAAGAAGATTTAAGTGATCTTAAAGAAAAGTATATTTGGGCCGAAAGTCATCAAGATCAAGCTAAGAAGATTGCTCTTGAGGGTATAGAGTTTATGAAGCAGCTCGGTACACCTCAAGGTTTTGGTAGGATATATGAACAAGACTTTGTACAACCACTAAGAAGAGTGATTGATGCATATCAACCAGTCTCATCTTTGTCTAGCTATGGAGGTAAGGGATCAGCTGTGGTTGATGTACTTGCCCAGCTTGAATCTTCTGGATATGTTCCCATTCTTGGATGCAGTGGCAACTCGCTGGATTCATGTCAACCATTATGATAGAACATTGACACATAGGCTCAGACTAAAAGTCAATCTAATACATTAAGGCTAGAAGTTATATCTAATCAAATAGCCCAGTCATACATTACATATTTCATTCGAACAATGACAATGTAATACTTCCTCTGCTGCCGCCTATTACCATGATCATAGCGAACTTACAGCACAAAAAAGACGCTGTTGATTATCATCGAGAGTAATGTACTCATAACCTAATAAATGAACTAAATCGGCCGGTATCCTAAAAAACTACATATTGACGTTATGAGCAATTAAACTTTACATTAAGGCTAGCGTTTTATATCTCATTAGCCCAATCATACATTCCAATACAAAACAATACAAGTATATCCTCCGCTGCTGCCTATTATCAAGGTCCAAAGAGAGTAACAGCAGAAGTGCCTAAGCAATGGCTGCCAGGTCGTTCCTCTCAGCCATCTTGCAAATTTTACTGTGGCAATTACAATTATACTCGCACATGGGCATCTCAGTCTTTCTTCCGCCGTTACTGGAAGATGCGCGTTTCACAATTTATGAAGATGAAGAGAGATAATAGTAACCTCTGTTAGTACATTTGGTTTGCAAAGACAATCAAATAAATCGATATAAAGTTTAAATGAAGTAGTCAAGTCAGACTGAAACTTCATATTGAACACATGACAAACCACGACAAAACTTTACAAACGCGGACTTTCCTGTTACAGTTCTCTGTGCACTTTGGCATAATGCAAGTCTTGGGGAATCAGAATGATCACAAGCACATCGAAGAGAGGGGTAAGTATTTGTTGGTAAAAGTGCAAAACCATAGCATATGCATAATACAACTCATCCACAACAACACGACTGTACACTCATATCTTGATTTCACAATCAGAACCCATGCTGAATCAAAGGGTGCACATAGTTAACTTCTCTACTTACCTTGCTCCCATTACAATTGCAATCCTTCTCGCAGTTCTCGACACTTCCAGAGTTACCGTTCTTCGAACAGTTTCTGAAGATGAAGAAAGGTGATCGTAACTTCAGTTAGTACATGTGGTTTCAAGGACAAACAAAGTTCAAGTCAAGAAATCATAACACCAAGATTTCATACAATTCCACACAAAACGGACTTTCCTGGTACAGTCGGAGTTGTTCAAACTTAGGGGATCCTCGGTATTCTGAAGTGGAGCGTGTATGGATAGAGTGTCATAGGGGATCATGAGACACATAAACAAATTGTGAACATATCATGTGCACATAATTATAATCGTAAAACACTCACTTCATGCACATTTCTACTCCGAAGAGTGGTAGCGGCATCAACGCCGGTAGTACCGGCCAAGGCCAGGAAGATAGATTTGATAATGATTAGCTTCATCTTTTGATAATTGATGTTGTTTGGTTATAATTTATGAGAACTACTGACATAGATGTTGTATGATTGATTGCAATTAGCAGTGGATTTGCAAATTATGTTTGGTATCCTATCTGTCGCAAAAGTATCTTGAAACATGAACGTGTGGCCTTTGATAGGGTAGCTGAACCCCAAGTAAGGGGATGAATGTGAAGCACAAGTTGATTAGTAGATTCGTTCAAACCAATATAAAAGGCATTACTCGTCATTCAAGCTAAAAGTTATATCTAAACTAAGCCCATAATCATCATTATCATCACACTCCAATACAAAACAATACAAGTATCCTCCGCGGTGAGGTACCTCCGAATCTCAAGACTCAAGGGTCTATAGTCATCATCTACTCCTCTTCGAAATAATCGGCTGAGTTGTTCTCAAAGTCGTAGTCAGCAGAGACTTCATCCTCTTCTTCTCCACGACGATTCTTGCACTGTCCACGACGCCACTTGCAAGATACTCCTTGTGGTTATGGGAGAGGCAAAAGAAGCAGAGAGGAGAGAGAAGATAAAGTTAGTAGCAGCTTCTTGACTTTCAATGGCTATTCATGTGAATCTAGAGGCACTTATTTACTCACCACCTCTTCCATTTTCACACCAACGTCGATTACCTGGATATAGGAGACAAATATTAGAATGGTGGGTCGATATTGATAAAGATTCCCAATGCAAAACGGCATATTCTCACCTCGATCACGACAGCGAGCACCTGTACGAGTAGAACGTGCCTCCCCGCATCGACCACGCCTCCATTCACAACTCCCTGACCTTGGTTGGAAGTCGTTGTTACACCATTTCCAGGTCGTACGATCACGACAACTTGCACGGCCATCCGAGCGACGTCGATCATTCTCACATTGACCACCCCTCCAACGACAGGATACTCCACCAAACCCGTTGGTACTGAGGATAGAGAAGTGAATGAGAATCTTTATATACTAAACAGACAGATAATATAAGTACGCTATATACATACCACCATTTCCACGTTGTACGATCACGGCACGATGCACCTGTCTGCCTTGCTTCTAGAACGTCGAAGGATGTCATGGTTGTCAAGTCCTCGGAGGTATCTTCAGGGTATAAGGTTTCATACTCAGTATCGACGACATTGAGATGGGGCTAAAGTTGAATTGAGTTGCAATGAGAAGAAAGAAACAATGAACTATTGAAGGGAGGGTAGATACAAGGATACGAATCACCTCATTATCATGATGCATGAGAACCTAAGATACTTTTGTCGAATATACCTTACCTTTTCAGCTGTCACTGAAGCGGCGGTGCTTGCAATGATTACTGCAGCGAAAGATAGCAATAGTTTCATAGTTAATATGTTATTGTTGTAGTAGATTCAGTGAAATTATGGCAATAGCAATGCTACTGCATTAGACGAGCACACTCTAAGTTTATGAGAGTAGATTTTAGCTCAAGATCCTGTCTCAAACTCAAGATCTTTTCTTATGTTTCAATAGACGCGTGGCCTTTCAGCTGTTGGTTATACGCATACAAAAGTACTATGTAATGAGGTGATTCAACGTAACATTCTCGTTCAATGCCGATAGCTACACCATTTGCAATAAGCCCGTGCTTTAAAAGTTATAGTTATCTAATAACTTCCAGCTTGCAAAAGAATCCCCTTCCTACGTCTTTAGTCTATTTCCCCCTGCCATCCTCTCGTTTCTATTCTACTCCTTACTCTAACTTGTTTGGTCTCGCACACAAGCTATATACTTCCCTGTCCACCCTTCCTTACTCTATACCTCTATCACCCCTCATACCAAGACTTTCCTTTCAACTTTCCTCTCTATCTACTCCTCTTCAAAATCAGCCGAGTTGGACGCAAAGTAATCTTCAGAGATGTCTTCACCTTCTTCATACCTCCAAGAAGTACAAGTTTTACCATCTTTGCAAGTACAGGTATACTTGTCACTGTCATACTTCCACTTGTATGACCAGCTCCTAGGGTTTCGCGACTTGCAATAGTCACGACAATCCAACTTACGACTTGTTGCAACTCCATCACAATCGTTTCCTCCTCCTCCGTTCCTCCTCTCTACACACCTGCCACGATTGTTATTCCAACGGCAATCCCCTGATCGAGGTTGGAAATCGTTTGTACTGTGAAAGAGGTTATGATGGATGGATAAAGAGTGGTGAGACTTTATATATAAAAAGAGAACACATCATGTGTATACAATTCTCAACTCAGACGTACCACCAGGTTTTGGTTGTACGGCCTGAGCAACGCATCCTATCGTCAGGATCGGGAGTAGGACTAGGCGTATCCTCCTCTACAGTGCGACAGCTGCCATTATTCCTACTACCACGCCATTCACAATCACCTGATCGAGGTTGAAAATCATTTGTACACCACTTCCTACTAGTACGACCGTCACAAGGCATCCTGTCGTCATCCGGTTCTGCATCCTTGCAACGGTTCCCTGTCCACTCACATCCACCATCGGGTTGGAAATTGTTAAGGCTATGAGTTGAGGAGAGAGAGAGATGATGATGAGTGAGACGATGAAGTGACATATCATATATTGTGCACTTCCAAAATGTGAACTCACCACCATGTTTCACTGCTTCGGCCACTACAAGGTTTTTGAGCTTCGAATTCTTCGGGGTTAAGACCATCAGGGAAGATGAGCTGCAATTGTAATAAGAGAAGGATTGTGATGATGAGTGCATATGATATGATCATTTTTTAGACGATATAAAAAATGACATACAATATAAAATGAACATACCTTTTCAGCGGCAGCACCCGACGCGGCGCTGATAACCATAAAGGCGGCAGAGGCTAATAGTAGTTTCATGGTTGATATTCTTTGCTACTACTATGAGATTTATGATGAACAAACAAAGGCAAATAGTTGAATCTTTCTCACGATTTTGCAATGTGATGAACTCGCGTTGCACTATTTTCGCCGTTGTCGCCAAATATATTCGTGGAATACTGTAGATCAGGCAGAATGACCGTCGAGACATTAGATAATGCACCCTGGCCATGGCCATGGCAGTAAGATATATACCTATGTTTGTTTGATTGATTGAATATTGTAATAATAATATAGCATAGGCAGCATATTATAAAGATAGTGCGGCGTCGTTTGATTGGTTATCATCAATATCGAAGAGGGATTGATATTTGTTGCTGCATAATAATATAATAAATGAGTGAAGTAGCACGGTCTTCACAGCACAAGCCGGCACTACGAGTCCTCTTATCCATTGCAGCGATTGCAACACTGTGTATCATTCAGTTTGATGTTAATCAACAACAACAGCGAAGAACCTTATTATCTTTTGAACCACGAGTATTAGATATATTACATTCTGATTGGAATTATCAAGGAGACGAGAGTGAAGAAGATTATAATGCAGCGGTGGCTCTTGCAAACGATAAGGAAGAAGTTACAGTATTACCATCATTACCACCCTTGCCAAAGTATACAATCAAAGATGCACTAGACGAGGCATCAGTTTGGGAGTGGACCTTCTGCATATTGGTCTACGACCCATCCACAGATAAGTTCATTGTTCACTACTCGAAACAACACTCATGGAGGAGTAGCATGGGTAAATTACAAGGATCACTCAATAGTTTTACATATATGTTGAGAGAAACATTTCCAGAACGATTTACAAAAGATTCAGATGAGTTGGTTATTCCAATTAGTGCTGGGGATTATCCACATGTTAAGATTGAGAAGCTACCCCACAATAATGGATTAGCACCTGTATTAGTGTTTGGTAGTTCATTTCGTGATCCTACCATCTATACCAATATGATCCCTATGCCCTTGCCTACTCATATGAGCTGCTTTAAACAATGGGCCGAGAGTGATAAAAGCTATACAGGCATATGCGGTATGTTAAAGTCAAAGAAAAGGAATCAATCAAATAGTTTAGTGTTTGGTGACGAGTATGGGTTGGAAGATTTTGATAGTCTAATACAACAGGTTGTATGGAGAGGCACTGACTTTCAATATCTACCGAGTCTTAAACCAGGACTTTCCAGGCCAAATTCTGAATTAGTACATAAGGAAGAAGATAAGGAGTTGAATGAAAGACGTCAGAATGTTGTTGCATCATTGAAAAGTAACTTTGATAAGGCTTTGCCCCGTTGGAAAGGGATAATCCTAACCGCTGAAGCTGAGATCCAAGCGGAGAAGACAAACGATATGCCATGGGTAAACATGAGGTTCTCGAGTTATGCAGGTAAGTCGAGGTGTTTTGTTTTGAGTCTTTGTGATCTTATCGCGAGCTCATGTATATCTTTCCATCCACTCTCTACCCTATCCATAAAATGTAGGGGGAGGTAAGCCGAAGACTATTGGATCGGAAAAGTTTGCTGCTTGGGAATCTGTATCCATAGCTACGGGTGGATCTATGAAACCTCAAGAGCTTGCCAAGTACAAGTATCATATTGATATGGGTGGTGGTGGTGGCACCACATGGTCGGGCACTATTGAGAAGCTTGCAATGCCGGGGCTCTTGTTTCATCATGTCACGCCCATGAAGGATTATATTCATGATCATCTCAAACCTTGGATACACTACATCCCTGTGTCCGCTGACTTGAAAGATTTGAAGCAAAAGTTTGTTTGGGCTGAGACTCATCCCCAAGAAGCCAAAAAGATTGCCAACGCTGCCACAGATTACATGAAAGAGCTTGGTACTCCCCAAGGTTTTGAAAAGCTATACGAACAAGACTTCGTAGAGCCACTACGGAGAGTTATTGAGGCTTATCAGCCAGTCTCAATAGCTCAGTTTCAATCATCACAAGCTGATCGACTTCATTCCCCAGACAAGACATCAAAGGTGAATAGCAAGTCGTGGAGAAAAGTATTAGAAGCATTGGATACTGATTTCTTGTCTGTCATGGAGTGTCCGGGTACTGCAAGCAGGAACCAATGTCTTTGGAAGCTCTCAGAACAGGAGATCAAAGCTTGGTAGAAGTAGTGTGACATGATCATATGTAAACTGTGTAGATTAGATACTCTGTAACTACTTCTATCTTGTGCATCTTCTCATCTCATATACTACATATACTTGTACAGTTATCCTCTTTTATTCAACTTCAATACATAGCTGTGCACTTATTTCGGTGTAATCTCAACTTCACCTGCAACCAAATCTACTGTAGAGCCATCAGCAGATGAAACAGCATGACCAACATAATATGTAGGAGAGCATTTGGTTTCACTTTGGTATTCACCAACACACCAATCAAATTCTGAAGTTGCATCACCCAGATGGTACCAATCGGGAGAAGAGATATGCTTGTAGAAGCATGATACAGTATTCCCAGTTTTATCAAGCTTAAGTTCAAGATCCTCTACCCACACACCCACATTCTATACCGATATGGAAGAAGATAGATGAGTGACATGAGATATGTGCATTTCAATTTGCAAATATAGCTCACTTGACTAACCTTTTTAGTTGTGGGTCCACCGGCTGTGGCTCTTGAATACATTGTTACTCCACTTCCAGTATGAATAAGCAGCGAGACATGGGGACTATCGGGAGTTAACTTGGAACGCATCATTAGACCGCCTTTGCTATCGCGATTACTTCGAATAATCTTCTCGTGATGCATAGTGGCTACAATATCAGTAACATTTTGCTCACTATTGAAGAATCCGAAACTGTCTTCTGTTCCCTATTGTATAGTGGAGAGATTGCAAAGTATATGAGACATTATCAATATCATCACATATCATAATATGTCTCAGTCTCAACAAGTACACATATCACAACACTTACTCCTATGTCCACCCCCTTTGCCGTTACAGTCACTATCTTATTACCTTCTTCTCCTGTCTTCTCAACACTAATAGACGACTTTAATCCAAGTGCTCGTGCTAATGGAATGCTGAGATCAATCTTGATGGGTACCGTCGAGCCTCCTTCAACAACTTCAGAGCTATATATCAAGGCAGCAATTGCAAAGAAGAGGAATCGACCGCCGCCAATCATACTCTATTCTATTTCTATATCTATTCTAATACACGATGATTCTTCAATATGCTATATAAATATAAAGCAAGCACAGGCTGCTTAAACATATTATAACATTAGTGATAGGATGATGGTCGGTTCATTTTCATTCAAAATGAGAGACAGAATGAGAGAGAGAACAAAATAGAACAAAATGACTACCTCGTCACTCTCTACAGGTAATATAGGTAAGTAGTAGTGCATTGGTATCAGTAATACAGGGTATATGTTTACTATGATACTTTATTAAACAATATATCTACCATTCAAGTTCTTCTTGTAGTCTCCTTTTGACAGACAGATAACTACATACGCTCAAGTAGTGAAACTTTACTCGGTACTAAACATATCTTCTACTTCGTCACTTTCAAGATCATCAGCAACATCTTGAACTAAGTACTGATAATCATTTGAAAGATATTCAGCCTCGTCATTTCTAGAAAGTCTCACTGACAACAAAGGCGATTCCAAGTTGACGACAGAAGGAACTACGACGCTGAGAGCTTGTTCTACAGAACTCATCCTCGAGCCGGTTGCATAGTTCTCTATCACTATCACGCATATTACTTCCGCACAGGCCAGAACGGAAGCTACGTCTTAAATCACTTGAGGT
>Ga0214479_101050_pt1 | contig 12798 bp, 8 predicted proteins | sample M1_20Mar14CPVII9_5_FD_165054 | JGI IMG/M metagenome (GOLD analysis project Ga0214479, IMG submission 165054) | Marine eukaryotic communities from Monterey Bay, California, United States - M1_20Mar14CPVII9sort6BwellE14 | ecosystem: Environmental > Aquatic > Marine > Unclassified | place: USA...
TGCGTTAGTGGTTGTTTGGTGTTGTAAAGGTATATAACAAGTTGATGAACACTCCAGGCATGATTATAAGTCCATCCATCATACTTTTACAGCCCCATGTAGGCAGGTTTCATGTCTATCAGATCTCAATTTTCTGCCGACTCTCAGGCAATGTTTGGCCAACAAGTGGGGGTATGGCATCATGTAGGTGCTGCAATAGTGGTTGTTTGGTGTTGTAAAGGTATATAACAAGTTGATGGACACTCCAGGCATGATTATAAGTCCATCCATCATACTTTTACAGCCCCATGTAGGCAGGTTTCATGTCTCAGATCTCAATTTCCTGCCGACTCTCAGGCAATGTTTGGCCCACAAGTGGGGGTATGGCATCATGAAGTTGCTGCAATAGTGGTTGTTTGGTGTTGCAAAGGTGTATAACAAGTTGATGAACACTCCCAGCACCTCTATAGTAAATGGTCCTACCTTTACAACCCTATGTTGGTGGTTGTTGTTATTAATGACATTATTTTAGCTATTGCTTCAGTTTGATGAACATAGATGCATCATTTGTCTTTATGATTTGACTTGGCCATTCTCAGCTTTTAATATGTTCCAAATACCCGTCTTTGATTGAAACCGTATTATACCTGTCACTACTTGAGCTCCCATAAATGCCTATCACAAAAACAAAAAGTCAGAAATATCAGTGTAATCAATCATGTTGTATGAATAACAATGTTTATACTCACTGCCAAGGCCCACCATATCTTCCCTAAAGTCACGGCATTAGCATTTGCCCACACTTGAATCATCCCAACACATATTATATTAGCTAGCCACATTGCCTGATGTTATATTGAATTGACGAATATACATTGTTGAGTACAATTGAAAGACAAAAAAGCAAACAGCTTAGATACAGTTTACGCACCAACATTGTGAATTTCCAATCTAAGCCTCCCATGATGATACCATTCACTGGGTATGCAAGGCCTTTGAGAACTGTATAGCATCATGTTTGTTAGTTTTCTTCAAGAAGAGTAAGAATGAATCAAAGCAACATAGAACGAAACCAAGCTCACCTTGAGTAGTTAAAACTGCAGGGAATATAACTCGGCTGGCCTCTCGAATGCTTGCATCAGTTGTCAGACCTCTGAGCACGCTTTCTTTTTGAAAGAATGTAAGTAAGCTCAATCCACCAGCTACCAATCCTCCGACTAGTATAGAGCCATTGATTAAGTGACGGACTCGTTTTGCCTTCATGATTGTTTGCTTTGTATTCTTATCTCCATCATCACTACCACTAGCTATTTCACGAGCCAATAGTGTTTGTACTGCGACTGCTACTGATTCACATATTTGTGTTGTAGCAAATCCAAGCTGAAAAGTAAGATTGTATGCCGCTGCTGCCACTGATCCTAGCAAGGCCTTTATTTAAGAAAGGAAGTCAAGGTCAGAAAGATTATGCAGAACATAAGCAGCAATCTTGAATGGCTAAATATAACACACTTACCGCCTGTCGAGCACAAACAGAATACGCCAGGACTTTACCAACAGTTCTCAAGAATACATATGAGCCAGCACGAAGATATTCCTTTAGTGTAGTTCCCAACTCCTTCCATTGACCTAATATATCAATGTCCACTCTACGATTAAGACTCCAAAGAAGAGGAATCAATGCTGTATATTGTGCAATCGCAGTGCCAGCAGCAGCACCGCTAGCTCCAAACTTGAGAGTGAATATGAAGAAGGGATCAAGTACTGCATTCAATCCAGTGAAGAGTAATGAATACTTCAGTGGAGTGCTTGTATCTCCTAGACCACGAAATACGCCGTTAGTAACTAGCCATAGAGTAGCAGCCGGTGTGCCTAATGCTCTAACTCTCAAATATGAAAAAGCCGAATGATGCATAGACGACGTTGATCCAACGCCCATACCTTGTAATATAGATCCCGCAAATGTAAAGTATAACAATAGTTGTATAATACCAACAGTTGCCGCGAGTAGTAATGCCGACGAAACTGCAATTGATAATGCATCTTTACTCTTTTTCTCATCGTTCTTATCACTATTACTACTCTTTCCATCTTCACTTGCAACGAGAGAGATACTCGTTCTTAATAATGGATCATTGTATAGTTTACTGACGGCATATTGTGCACTAATTGCAACTCCTATTATGATTTGTATGCACACGAGACGACAAAGATATGTAAACTCGAATTGCAAATATAGAAGATAGCTGTATACATACACAAACTCGAATTGCAAACAGGATACATATATACATACACCAAACAAAACAGCAGCAACTTACCAGCACCTCCTAAAACTTCAGGACCTAATCGACCTAAGTATACAGTATCAACTAAACCGGCCAATGGTTCCGCAGCTAATTGTATAAATGCTGGTAATGCTATTCCGAAAAACTCTCTCGTTAGTTTCTTCTTTTGTTGTTTTACTTCTTCGTCATTTATATCATCATCATTATTATTATTGATTGCAGTACTAAATAGTTTGGAAGCTCCTCCTCTTGGTAAAGTGATGTGATGGTTTGTGTTTCGATTATGCGTGCATATCGATCCGCTGCTTGGAAGTACTAGGGCATTGGCACTAATGCTACTACTCAAGACGAGCAATAGACTGACTAATAGATATACTACCATATTGACCACCTAAGTATCGTATTATCGAATAGATGTATTGCCATTGTTACCACTACAAATTTGTCTTAACAACAACTACTATGAGAGTGTGAGGGTCTGGCCGTCGTTTCCATCAACTTTTTAGCTTTATATTATCTACTCAGTGTTGACTCAATGGCGGCGGCTGGGCCTTCTACTATTACAATCAAAAGGAAAGCAACATGAAGATGATTAGCTGGATTACGTTACTATTATTGTCAGTGATCTTTTCCTGCGGCAGTAAGAACACAAGATGTGCACAAGCATTTGTTTTCCCCCATCATCGTTTTGCAATAAAGAGTACATCAATCACATCGCAACAAATAATAACGGCACGGGATATATCAAATTTGCTATCTACACCAAATGAGATAGAAGAAGGCGATGATTTCTTCACGCAGGCATCACAGCAGGCATCGCGACAACGTTTTCAGCAATTGAAAGATGGAGTCTCCCCTTTGGCTGTTTCTCTAGCCACAACATCTCTTTCATCGGATTCCTCTGATAGTAGTAGTGGTAGTGCAAAGGAAGAAGGCACCGACAAAAAGAATGACATAAAAGAAGCGGCAGAACAATCAAAACCTATATCACAGGAGATTAAGATACCAAATGAACCGCAGATTAAGATACCAAATGATCCACTGTCCATCAATATCATTAAAGATTCACAAGAAGCTATAAAAAAAGAGATTGAAGTTGATAAGAAACAAGTAGTTGATCCTATTCTTCAATCTATCAAGAATGCTAGACCTGATAGTAGTGCAGATGTATCAGAAGAAACCAATGAATCAGAAAACCCAAAGACTCAAGAAGAGTTAGAAGATGAATTACGTAGTATCAAACTTGGTGCAAAGTTAGCTGAAGACGCAGAAAGATTCTGGGGTAGTACATCAAAAGACGATGAAGTAACAGTAACACAAAAGGATGAAACGAAGGATCAAACTCCAGATGAAGTAGTACAAGAAGAACCAACTGCTAAAGAGGTCGAGAAGATACGGACAGAAGAAGATTCAACAGCCAAGCCGACGGAGGAGAAACAGAGCGAGCCAATATTTACCGTAGATACAGATGAGATTGTTGCACAAGCTATGAATATAGAAGAAGAAGGGGATATAGTAGACACTGCAAATATACTAGGGGAAGAGGAAAAGAAGACCGAGGAAGAGGAGGAAGTCAAAGTGCCAATAGACCCGTTCAAAAATGATCAGAGTGAAGATGAAATAGCTCCCTCTGCTATTGTGAAAGATACTACTATCGAGAAAGAACCGATATCATCTGTAGAGGAAGACAAAACTTCTCCTACACCACCATCTGAATCTGATGAACCAATACCAATGCCGTCCTCTAGCGGCGAGGACAAGCCTAGATTATCTTCAGATGGGAAGGAACTGTATGAACCTAAACAATCTGAACCAGGCAAAGTGAATCAGGACAATGTCGATATGGGATTATTAGTATTGACTCAAGGATTATTTGCATTGAAATCTATTGTAGATAAGAAGGAATAAATGATACCATTTTTGATAGAACAGTATGCATTATCATGCATAACTATATCCTCTAGGTATCCTACACTCTACCTTTTATCTTGATATACGGTTCCTCTAGAACCAAGAATGGTGTATAAAGATGCTTATGAGGCAGGGAGGATAGAGGAGAGAGTTCTTAGTTGTTGGAGGCAGAGAAAAGTTAGTCGAATTTCTACTGACTAAACTTCAAGGTGATTACAAAAATGTGTCACATCTAGGATACCGATTTCCCACAGTTGTGGCTATAACAATGAGCAATGAGCCTGCCAATGGTAACTCTCTTTGAGTGATTTATTTGACTAATTAAAGCATTAGTAAGTGTATTATATTATCGATGATATAGTCTTCTCGAGTTGGGCCGAATTTTGTGATCAAAGACATAAAAAATTGAGAGATATAAATTATTTTCAGAACCATACCATCATCATTAAATTACCAGAAATTGGTTGGTACGAGTAGGCCTTACGCCCTCGTATAGATTAAATTGTTGCATTAATTTGCATTATATACCGGGGTAAATATTGGAGAGTTTTGGTGTTTTAAGTTGAGGGTACGGTGGTGAAAAAATAAAAATTATCATGGAACCCCAACAAAATAAACCTATTGAGGACAATTTAGAGGCGGAGGCAGAACCTTATTATATGAATGGAGTTACGGATAGTAATGTTTCAGATGATAGTAAAAACAGCGATAATAAATTGCAGCCAAAGGTTAATGATATGTTAAGGAAAATAGAGGTTGGGGTATCCAACACCCAAAAAGATGATGATGTGCCACCAGAAAAAGATAACAATAAGCAACTGCAGCAACAGCCTGAAGTATTAACAGATAAATCCACAACAACAACAACAATAGATAAACCCGAGGAAAATGTATTAACCGTGATAGATGGCCCTCTTGCCAAAGGAAAAGATGAGGGAAGTAGTTTAGGGAGTACGGTGCACAATACACCATCTCCATCTCCTTCAGTTACAAGTCATACACCGAATAGCTCCATTGGGGATTCATCCTTGGGGGAATTATTGGGTGAATCAGCTGTATTATTAGAAAATGGATCAACATCCCCAGAGAGTAGTAATGAAAAGCTGTTGAGTATGAAATCTACAGAAAAACCACGATCTCCTCAAAAAGAGAAGATCACTTCTCAACCTCCTGGTCATGTGGTTAGCAAATCAGATGAGGGGGTATTAACAACAGCAGCTGCTGATGCTGTTCGAGAGAAACCGCCATTAAAACGAGTTACATCACTCCCTCCAGATAATAATACTGCAGCAGCTGCAGCTCAAAAGATACGGAGTCCTCATAAAAAAACACACAATAGAGACTATTCAAACTCATCTCAAGATTTGGTATCTAGTATGACCGAAGACGACGATGATGACGATGAGAATGATATTCCACCCCATATACAATCTAAAATTGTTGAAAAGAGTCCAGCCGAACGATATATCCGTTTCAAGGAGAAGTTAGGATCTGGTGCTTATAAAGATGTTTACCGTGCATATGATACCATCGAGGGTATAGAGGTGGCGTGGAATGTTGTGAAACTTAGCGGCGTGCCAAAAGCCGAACGTGTACGTATCGTAAACGAGGTACGGCTATTAGAAAGGTTACATCATCAAAACATTATCTCCTTCCACGGATCCTGGGTTAACCGTGAAACTGAACGTGTTATATTCGTTACTGAGATCCTATCCTCGGGAACACTCAAATCCTTTGTTCAGAAGGTACAACTTATCCGATGGAAGATATTTAAACGATGGGCTATACAGATATTAAAGGGGTTGGAATATTTACATTCCCAGGATCCACCGATTATACATCGTGATTTGAAGTGTGATAATATATTTATTAATGGTACGAGTGGTGATTTGAGGATTGGGGACTTTGGTTTGAGTACGGCAATTAGTAAGAAGAATCAACCACTAAGTGTTTTGGGTACACCTGAATTCATGGCACCTGAACTATATGATGAAAATTACAACGAGAAGGTCGATATATATGCCTTTGGTATGCTCTTACTAGAAATTATCACACGTGATGTGCCATACCATGAATGTACCAACCCTGCTCAGATATATAAAAAGGTTACTCAGGGTATACCACCGGCTAGTTTACGCCGTGTCAAGTCAGTGGAGGCACGAAACTTTATACAAACCTGTTTAGGAATTGGAGAGGATGCCAGCAATCGTCCATCGGCAAGTGATTTACTAAAGCATGAATTTTTAACGAAGAAATTAGACGATGAAGCGACGATTGAGGTTGAACCGGCAGTCGAGGATATGGTTATTGAGGAAGGAAAGAATAGTATGACATTCTCGGATACCGGTTCGGAGAGATCTGGTGGATCTAATGGAGGAGGCAAGAAGAAGAAAGAGCAGAATTCCAAGTATGCGTCGTCTATTGATGGGCATGAAATACCCAGCCGAGGGGCTGAACGACCTGGGGAGGGGAAACCTCCGACGGGGAAGGATATTGGAGCTGTGTTGGCAAAGAGCAATACTAAATCAATGGATTCCAAGGACATCAAAAGTAAATCCTCTGCCGAAAAAGAGCAAGGGGACGATGATGATGACGACGATCACTTTGGTGAAATGCCCGAGAACGAAGCCAACATGAAAAAGGTCACAGTGTTAATGGGAAGGGGTACCGCATTAGATGATTCAGAGCCTCCTACCAAGGAAGTGGAAGGAGTATCATTGTCAACCACACCACCGCCTGCTGAAATTAAGACCTCGACATTGCCGCGGAGCGACAGTGAGAGTATCGGCAGCATCCCACAGTACAAAGTATCTGCTGTGCCTCCGATAGATCAACAAGAAATGGGAGGTGCTAAGCCATACCCCAAAGATGAAATCAACCTCGCACTCACAATTCCGGATGAAAGCCAGACGACTATAGAGTTTGACTTTGACTTAGTAAATGATGATCCTGTCCAGGTGGCACGTGAAATGGTCATGGAGTTGGAAGAGGTACCAGACAATGCCGTCCTTGACATCAGTGAGGCGATCAGTGGTGTTGCCCGCAGGGCCAGGATGAAACAAAATCAATGGGGAAAACTTCAGCAGCACCAACAAGATATGTTGCAACAACAACAGCAGCACTCGCAAAGCATGATGTCAATGCATTCTCAACAAGGATCTGTGCCGCAACATCAGCACTCACAGAGTATGATGTCAATACCCTCCCAAGGTTCAATATCTCAAGGTACAGTGCCCATGCAACAGCAACAGCAGGGTATTCAAACCCCACAAGGTATAATGATGCCTCCTCCTCAGCAACACATGTATGGATCGGCGACTGGTTACCCTCCACCGCAAGGTGGTTATCAAAATCCAGGTGGGTCCTTAGTCCAGCCACAACTAGCAGCGCCTCCGGGAAATGAATCTATTATGAGTGGTCAAGGAGGAGCAGTGCAAGCTCAGCCTCAACATCAACAAGTAGTACAAGCTCAGCCTCCAATACCGCCCCCTCCAGCGCCCTCTCAAATGTCAACATCGCAAATGCAACATCCTCAACAGCATAATGTACAACCTGTACAGCAACAACAGCAACCAGTATCTTTACCATCGTCTCCCGCACCGATACCCCAGTCAGCTCAACAACAGCAACAGTTGCCTCAACAGACCATGACTAGATCAAGTAGCATGGAAATCAATCCAAATATTTCACAGCCAGTAGATATGATAACTCCAAGACAATTGGCACCAGCAGCACCTCCTCCTGTGACTACTCAAGCCGCCCCTTTGGCACAGCCTATGCCACAGCAGGGATCTTCATCTATACCGCAGAAACAACAAGTACAAATGCCTCTTCACGCACAAGCTTCAATGGAGAGCGCAGATGGAAGTGAAGCCGACAACGAGGAAATACGAAAGCTTGAACTTGAATTTGAGAAGAAGATGCAACGTGCTAAGAAATCATACGGCACTCGCATGGACAACTTGCATAGATCCAAAGAGGAGGCAGAGTCACAGCATCAAAAGATACTGGAAAAACATGAGAAGGAACGTATTGAGTTTGAAAAGAGAGTCAAATTGGCAGAAGAGGAGCAAACTAGACGATTGAATCAAATAGAAAAGGAGTTTATGGAGAAGAAGAAAGAAGCTCGTCAACAGAATCGTGTTGCTCACCCAACAGCAGAGGTTGGAGCACAACCGACGACGCAGAATGGAAGTACTGGTGATATCAAGCCGCCATTGCATGGAGGACATAAGCGCTCGAGTTCAAACTTTGATAACTCGCTACAACCACATGTGCCAATCCCAGATGCTCATCACAAGAGGACAAGTTCAGATTCTGACCTAAATGAGATGCAGACAGCTCCTCCCAGACCGCCGATACCTCGGCCACCGACAACGGGAGGGAGCAGTGCTACAAGTAATCGAGATCGAAGCTCTTCAATTTCTTCAGATGAAAAGAAATAAGAGCTTGAGCCTTTTAAAGTAATCAATACTGTTGTTTCGAAATGTTGTATTAAGTTTAACAATCTAATGCACTTGTAAATGGTAGCCATCTCTCTATCTAAAAGTCGGCATCAAAGTCCAGACTACCATCTGAACTCGAATCCTCCATATTAGCCATGACACCACTCTTTGCATACTCACTGACTCTTTTCTCAAAAAAGTTTGTCTTCCCCTCAAGTGATATCATATCCATCCAATCAAATGGGTTCTTACTGTGATACAGCGGCTCATATCCCAAATCAGTAAGCATTTGATCAGCAACGAACTCAACATACTGTCCCATTAGACTAGAATTCATCCCAATCAAACTAACAGGTAATGCATCACAGATGAAGCTCTTCTCAACCTCAACTGCCTCCCCGATTATCTTATTGATTTGATCTTGTGTCAATTTATTCTTCAGTTTTGAATACAACTGACATGCAAATGAACAATGTAATCCCTCATCACGGCTAATCAATTCATTTGAGAATGTCAATCCAGGCATTAAACCCCGTTTCTTTAACCAAAAGATGGCACAGAACGATCCCGAGAAGAAGATACCCTCAACAGTAGCAAAGGCAATTAACCGTTCAGCGAATGACGCCTCACTACCAATATACCGTTGTGCCCAGGATGCCTTCTGTTGTACACTGGGTATAGTATTATGTGCCGAGAATAATCGTTCTCGTTCATTCGAATCTGATATATATGTATCAATAAGTAATGAGTATGTTTCTTGATGTATAGATTCCATTGCCATTTGAAATCCATAGAAGCATCGTGCCTCGGGGACAGTTACCTCTCTACAAAATCTTTCTGCTAAATTTTCCATAACAATACCATCAGCACCCGCGAAGAATGCCAATACCATTGAAATGAAGTGCCGTTCATCAACATTTAACTTATTATGCCAATGATCTAAATCAGCTGACAAGTCAATCTCATCAGCTGTCCAGAAACTAGCCACATGTTGTTTATAACTCTGCCATAAGTCAGTATATTGTATTGGAAATAGACAGAAGCGTGATCCCTCGGAGTCTGTTTGACATATAACTTCTTCTTCTTCTTCTTCTTCTTCTTCTTTATCTGCGTTGGTAGTGGATCCGCCTCGAATTATACTTTTTATATCTCGTTGGGTGGTATCTTTACTACTACTGGCGTCACCAACATTTATATCAGATACTTCACCCCCGCGGATCAATATATTATCTTTAGTTCTCCATATTCGACTACTACTATTTCTTCTTCTATTATGGTGATGTTTTTGTTGCAAAGATATTGATGGAAATCTAAAATTTCTTCTTCTATTAATTAGTGACTTTGAAGGTGATAATGATGCATTACATGTGATTATTATTAGGCCCAATACCGATATATGGAATATAGACCTCATGATTCCAAGGCGCGGTTCTATATCTTATTATTCTCTACCTCTCTTTTATTGTATGGTTGATTTAGTTGGCATCATAGTTTTTAAGGATACCACAAGATTTTTTTGACACAAAGCATTGCAAGTGCCTACGTTGATATTGATAGTTTGATAGTATACTTGCTGATCGTATTAATACAGACATTATATCTACTTTTCTTTCGAATAGTATAGTATTATCTGCGGTGACGGCGGTTTGTTATACATAATATCGAGAGAGGAGTATACTTTCCCTCATTTTTTGCATTCATTCAATGGTGAGGAGGAGTATGATGCAAACATCATTGGCTTTTGCTGCATTTATACGTCCAGTATCAAGTTTGTCACCATGTATTCAATCTCTAATATCAAGAACATATAGTAGATCATCTGTTAGTAGGAGATATCATCATTCAACTCCATTATACACATCATATGCACGTTTTGCAAGAAGACATCAAACTAGATTATTCGGTAGTAATCCCAACTCATCTAATGCAAAGCCAGGTCATATAATCCTTTCGGACGATCGGAATGATTCATCAACAATACCCATCAATCTATCAGCACTCCACAAAACAATTGAAGTAACTCGTGATATCATAGGTTATCCAACATATGATGTTTCATTATCATTAGTTGATAATGATTATATGAAAGAAATTAATTTGGCAACAAGAGGTATGGATTCTACAACTGATGTTTTGAGCTTTTGTTTCCAAGAAAAGTTTGTTAAGCCTGGTACCTTGGGTGAAGTTGAGTTTGATTTGGGTGATTACTATAATTTAGGTGATATGCTAATTGATGTTGAGTATGTTAAGAATAGATGTGATGAGGATAGAAAGTTGCATGCTTCCGAGGAAGGACATAATAATGATAGTGGTAATGATGAGCTGCTGGAGGAAGGAGAAGTTGTTGCCGAGCATAAAGTGCAATCATCAGATGTTCAACAGGAAGTAGAAGAAGAAGAAGATGACGACGACGATTATGAGTATGAATACATGGAAGTAGAAGTAGACGAATATGATGACAGAGGAGTAGCTCCAGCCATGCAATACATATACAATCCAGAGATCAGAATACATATGCTCATTGTACACGGGATGCTTCACTTGGTTGGATACGATCATATAACAGACGAAGATTATGAACTAATGGTTGTTAGAGAAGATGAAGTCTTGGCAGAGCTGAAACGACGCCTTGGCGAAGACTTCGGAATTGGCAGAGCACTACCTTTATAAGATGTTACATTTCATTACCACCTCTTTAGTTTTCCTAGCTAGCTTTTCGGGTAGGCTTCCTCACCCGACCGCAGCGCTTTGCACCTATACCACAGAAAGTACATTTGTCAAGAAAGTCACCGTTGTCACCAAGCAATGGTATCGAGTAACCTCCCTCACCAAGGCCTAAGTACGGGCATTTTGTATTCTGACAAGTCCAAGTTTCCTTTGTTTTGGTAAGCACAAATACATCCAGTGACTTATTTTGTCCTCCCCAAGACACAGCTCCAGTACCGGATTTCCACACCGTGCGGGTGAACCAATTGCTATTTTGACAATGGCTTGAAATGTCAGTTAGCGTGACTATTCGCCCTCCAACTTGCATTTGTGCGAAAAGTTGAGCTAAGCGATAATCAAGGGCTACACCTTGACCATTATCGTTCGATCTTGCTCCGAAAACATCTTCCGCATTGTTAACAAATATAACCAGCCCCTCTTGTGTATCAAGCGGCTTGTTCTTGAACAGCAAAAAGTCAAGCAACTTCTTATCTCCTTCAGTGATAGCCGGTACAAAGTCATTCAACCGTAGTTCTGCCTTTGTGCTATCTGGGGGATCTGATCGTAATCTTTCAACAACACCCTCGCGAATAAGCTCTGATATTAGATGTCTATCTTTCACAATCTCCACTCCTCTACTGGGGACTGATTGTGACCAACCGGCTTGGATAACTTGAATGCCAATTCCATGTCCAATATCAAGAAAAGCCTTGATCTCGGCGCCTTCCAATCCTTCTAATCGCTTAGGAACATCTAGCTTTCGCTTCTTCTTTTCAAGACTACTTGCCACCTTATCACCATCATCATCTTCTTCTTTAATCTCAATATCCTCCTTACCTTCAAGTACATCAAATACTCGCCACAGTCTCTCTATGCTATATCGGCCATATTGAGCCCTAGTCTGATTCTTGAGTCCAGAGCCTCCAGTAACAGCACCCTTCACAAACTCCGCAGCTCCATTACCACTCTTAATTAAACTACCGCCTTCAATCTTCTCATACCCCCCTAAGTCTTCAACAACTTCATCAACAACCTTTTTAAACTCTTGTCGACTAAGTATATGGCATGGGGGAATATATGTACCCTCCTCAATTTCTTTCGTCCTTTCCTTAGACTTTCTCTCCTCTTCTTCAGAATCTTTCAAAGCTTTCGCGAGTTGAGCTTCAAAAGCAGCCTCATCTGTTGCAGAAAATGATGCACTATTAAGCTTGGTGCTCTTATCTCTTGCAGATATGTTTGTATCTTCTGCCTTTCTCTTCCGTGCCACAGGAGAGGATGATGCACTCTTAAGCTTGGTGCTATCCTCTTGACTCTTTCCAAAATCAGTACTTTTTGCCCGTGCCACAGGAGATGATGATGATTCACTTTTAACCTTAGTCTTTGCAGCAGGCATTTTGCTATCTTCTTCCCAATCAGAATCACTATCACTTTCCTCCTCCATTTCAATACTTCTTTTACCAACATTCTTCTTT
>Ga0214479_101051_pt1 | contig 12795 bp, 11 predicted proteins | sample M1_20Mar14CPVII9_5_FD_165054 | JGI IMG/M metagenome (GOLD analysis project Ga0214479, IMG submission 165054) | Marine eukaryotic communities from Monterey Bay, California, United States - M1_20Mar14CPVII9sort6BwellE14 | ecosystem: Environmental > Aquatic > Marine > Unclassified | place: USA...
ATGCATCCCCCGGTGGTTGGTGGTGCTGTTATGTCGTTTACTGGTGGTCCTGTTGTATTTGCCATATTTGGATCTATTATCATTATTAAAATGCATGCTGGACAATTAAGATATCACGTGAGTTAGTTTTTACTGTTTTGAACACAATATCAACCTTTTTTTGCAATGAATACATCTTGTGTTCACGTCTGTGTTGGTTTGTCGGAATATGTTATGTACGAGAGATTATGTAGTATCATATGTATACAGTTTTGAGGGGTGATATTGAACTGAGATACTTAGAAGGACGGGTCCGTACCTTCAATCTCCAAGAGGAGATAAGAGAGAGAGAGCAAGAGTTAGAGTAATTATGCACGTCTGCTAATTTATTCTATCGAGGGGGCTGCACTATCTTATATTTTATATAGTCTATTGCAAACCGTATCGATATGTTCATATTATCTCATTTTATATTTTTTAATCTCTCTCTTTCTAATCAATTATACAAACTAATCTGCTGCTGCGCTATACCGTCTGTCACCACACTAATCGCAAATCATCAAACCATATCACAACAATATTATATAGGACTTTACCCTATTAAGGGAGGCACGAGAACAGCGTAAATTACGTAATCAATTATCGTCAGCTGTTTCACCAATCTCAATATTAAGCAGAAACAGATTATCATCATCTCGTCAGCTTGCATTCTCAACTAGTCCATCAACATTAACTACTGTGAGATATTTTAGTGGTGGATCCTCAGCAAATCATCATGGAAGTACATTCAACAGCAGCAATGGCATTCCATTTAATGCATCATCAAGCTTGTTAGGTAGAGGTCTATTGCAACATTCACTACTCGGCACCTCCTCATCATCTCCACTATTGCAATCCACATCATCCACACTCCTACCAACAACCCCACTAACTCAACAACCACAATCACGTACATTTCTAACTAACCTAAAAACAGATCTACACTTAAAACAATTAGAACGTACAGCAAATTCATCACCAAATGATATTAACGCACAATATCAATTCTTATCAGAATTGTCACAAACATACCCAGAAGCAGTAATAACAAGATTTGAACAATATACAAACTATATTATAGATGAACGTATTGCACTCTTGTATTTGAATTGTTTAAATAAAGTTGGTATGACAAATAAGTTTAGCGTTAAGAAATTTGTCGATAGATTAAAGAGTAATGGAAGTGTTATTAATGGTATGACATTGGAGGCATTGGAGGAATTAGGTAGTGAAAAGATAAAAAAGAGTGAATTATCTAGTAAAGCTAGTAGGGTGTTAATGGGTAGTGGCGGCGGAGGTGGTAATATGATGATGGGTGGAGGTATGATGAATCCAATGATGATGTCAAGTGGAAGCAGTGGAAATGGATCATCACCAACTAATCCATTATACATCCAAGCCTACTCACCCATCAAGACACGTGAATTACTATTCACATTAGCACGTCAGGTATTAATTGCCTTTGTGGTAGTTAGTGCCTTTACAGTAATATTATCGGAACAGGGTATAGGAAGAGGTGGGATGGGTGCCATGGGAAATGGCAAGCATATACAGGAAGCTGAAGGTAGTGAGGTACGATTTAGTGATGTAAAGGGTGTTACCGAGGCTAAAGCTGAATTAGAAGAGATTGTTCTGTATTTAAAAGATCCTGAACGATTTACTCGATTGGGTGGGAAGTTACCACGGGGATTATTATTAACTGGTAAGTAGTGTTTAATTGTTGTTGTGTTTGTTTTGTGAGGGTGGCGGTGTCTACTCGTCTTCTTCATAGACCAAACTGACTCACATCTCATGTTCAAAATCTCTCCCCCACTCTCACACCTGAACCCTCTCCTCACCAACATCATACAGGCCCACCCGGAACCGGTAAGACCCTCCTAGCCAAGGCAATTGCCGGTGAGGCAGGCGTACCATTCTTCTTCGCCTCTGGATCACAATTCGAGGAAGTATACGTCGGTCTAGGTGCCAAGCGTATCCGTGAATTATTCGACGCCGCGAAACAAAAGTCACCAGCCATCATATTCATTGATGAGATTGATGCCATGGGTGGATCACGTAAGCTGAAAGATCAAAGTGCAATGAAACAAACCTTGAATGAATTACTAGTACAAATGGATGGATTTGAGGAGAATAGTGGTATTATTGTTATTGGGGCTACGAACTTTGCTGAATCTTTAGATTCGGCATTATTACGCCCTGGACGGTTTGATAAGAATGTTACCGTGCCCTTACCGGATGTGGGTGGACGTAAGGAGATATTAGACATGTATGCCGAGAAGACGAAGATTGATAAGGATGTTGATTTGAACATCTTGGCACGAGGTACGACAGGCTTTAGTGGTGCCGATTTGTACAATCTAATGAATCAGGCAGCCGTTAAGGCAAGTGTGGATGGATTGGAGGCTATTACAATGCAAGTCTTTGAATGGGCAAAGGATAAGATCCTCATGGGTGCCGAACGTAAGTCTGCGGTTATTACACCCGAGACTGCCAAGTGTACTGCCTATCATGAGGCTGGTCATGCCCTTGTGGGAGTTCTTACGGAAGGTTCACGGGAGATACACAAGGCTACCATCATGCCACGAGGTCAGGCCTTGGGTATGGTAACTCAACTACCCGATGGTGATCAAACTAGCATGAGTTATAAGCAAATGGTGGCATGGATGGATGTGTGTATGGGTGGCCGTATTGCCGAGGAACTTGTATTTGGAGAAGAGAATATAACTAGCGGAGCATCCTCGGATATACAACAGGCAACTAACATGGCAAGGGCAATGGTTACCAAGTATGGATTTAGTGATGAGATTGGTATTGTTGCCTATGGAGGTGAGACGGGACAACAAGATGCTAGTGGTAAGACGAGGAACCAAATTGATGAAGAAGTGAAACGATTAACAACCGCAGCATATGAACGAGCAAGGGTACGTACTTTTGTGATAGTTTGTGCATATCATGTGTTCTTTTTCTTCTCTTAATTGTATACTAACATTCCTTTCCACCATATTAACAACAGAATCTGCTCAAGAAACATTCAAAAGAACACAAGTTACTAGCTGAAACATTATTGGAATATGAAACCTTGACAGGAGATGAGGTTAGAGATGTCGTCTTACGAGGTAAGAAACCGGCTAGACCTGTTGTTAATACAAGTGGAGGTGCATTAGGAGATCAATCTGTTCTCAACAAATCAAAAGATGATAAGAAGAAGAAGCGTGGAGTTTTAGGCGGATTAGCAGACAAAGTCATGCCAACGAGAGGTGCCAAAGAAGAGTGATAAGTAGAGTAAGAGTTGTATAAAGCTAAGCAATGACTGTTAAGATGTGGTACTATAACTCAGACAACAGGCGTAAAAGAGTACTTATGTACTACTAACACGAAGCATTCCCATTACACATGATATGAACAACAGAGAGGGGTATTAATTGTTCTTCTATGTTAGGTATGATCAGGTTTCAGCCCACTTTTGGTATCCCCCTCTTTGCATCTTTAGTTCTCATCACTATCATTAGTTGATTTGGTTAACTTCTTATCTCTATCTTCCGTCTTTATCTTCTTCTTTTTGGAGAATATGTTATCATAATTTTGAGAATACTTGGTTCCACTACCCCATCCACTCTCAGCCGGCTTAAATGCAATACTGATGTTTGTCGTATATGTGAAGGTTTTATGTTTTATATGATTGTGCATTGTTGCATATCGGTATTGTGTATTGTTCAATATAAAAACGAATGGATATACCAATCATTAATTTTATGTGTGTATATTATCGATACATATTTTGAGTTAGTTTCAGAAGTATCATATACAAGAACAAGATAGAAGAGATAAATAAATGCACTTACTCTGTAGAATGTAGACGTGACTCTCCTCCCGATGATGGTCCTGCTGATGCTGATGACTCTGATGAAGATGACTCGTTATCTGTTGAGAAGAATCGAAAGTTGGGTTGTCTAATACTTCTACAGCTTCTTTCCGTACTGTGTATTCCTACCGCCGACAATCTAGAAGAAGTATGTTGTATATACTTTTCTTGATGATTTAGCCGTAGTAATGATGGCCGTAGTAGCAATGATCGTAACATAGTTTGAGAGATAGTGAATTCTCTAATAGCAGCAAAAGTAGAATATTGCAACAAATCAGGATACTCGCTCTTCGGGTATCCTATTCAAAGAAGAACTCGAACGACCGACGACTACAACAACGAGATTTGACAACGTGATGATATTACCCCACTTAATAAGGGGTATAAGTATATAGAGCCAATCCCAAGATGATAGAGGTCGAGTAGTCAATAGGAGAGAGCTAGCATTTTATACCTAGGTGGTTTTTTTGGAAATCAATTGACGACGTTTGATCGCCATATGAATATGTATTTTGCACTGTTCTCAACAAATCAAAAGATGATAAGAAGAAGAAGCGTGGAGTTTTAGGCGGATTAGCAGACAAAGTCATGCCAACGAGAGGTGCCAAAGAAGAGTGATAAGTAGAGTAAGAGTTGTATAAAGCTAAGCAATGACTGTTAAGATGTGGTACTATAACTCAGACAACAGGCGTAAAAGAGTACTTATGTACTACTAACACGAAGCATTCCCATTACACATGATATGAACAACAGAGAGGGGTATTAATTGTTCTTCTATGTTAGGTATGATCAGGTTTCAGCCCACTTTTGGTATCCCCCTCTTTGCATCTTTAGTTCTCATCACTATCATTAGTTGATTTGGTTAACTTCTTATCTCTATCTTCCGTCTTTATCTTCTTCTTTTTGGAGAATATGTTATCATAATTTTGAGAATACTTGGTTCCACTACCCCATCCACTCTCAGCCGGCTTAAATGCAATACTGATGTTTGTCGTATATGTGAAGGTTTTATGTTTTATATGATTGTGCATTGTTGCATATCGGTATTGTGTATTGTTCAATATAAAAACGAATGGATATACCAATCATTAATTTTATGTGTGTATATTATCGATACATATTTTGAGTTAGTTTCAGAAGTATCATATACAAGAACAAGATAGAAGAGATAAATAAATGCACTTACTCTGTAGAATGTAGACGTGACTCTCCTCCCGATGATGGTCCTGCTGATGCTGATGACTCTGATGAAGATGACTCGTTATCTGTTGAGAAGAATCGAAAGTTGGGTTGTCTAATACTTCTACAGCTTCTTTCCGTACTGTGTATTCCTACCGCCGACAATCTAGAAGAAGTATGTTGTATATACTTTTCTTGATGATTTAGCCGTAGTAATGATGGCCGTAGTAGCAATGATCGTAACATAGTTTGAGAGATAGTGAATTCTCTAATAGCAGCAAAAGTAGAATATTGCAACAAATCAGGATACTCGCTCTTCGGGTATCCTATTCAAAGAAGAACTCGAACGACCGACGACTACAACAACGAGATTTGACAACGTGATGATATTACCCCACTTAATAAGGGGTATAAGTATATAGAGCCAATCCCAAGATGATAGAGGTCGAGTAGTCAATAGGAGAGAGCTAGCATTTTATACCTAGGTGGTTTTTTTGGAAATCAATTGACGACGTTTGATCGCCATATGAATATGTATTTTGCATTTTTTTCCTCTTCCAACTCACCACAGCAAGAAACAGGTCTTCACTGCGAAGGTTTACTTTTGGCGATAAACCGGTATTGAAGTCATCGAAACTACGATTACATTTTGGCGATCTATCTTAAGATCGATCGCCAACTATCTTACTATCTTAAGAATCTTAAGATACCTCCATCTTAAGATAGCGTATCATGAGCTCAGCTTTTTATGGTAACATCTGTGGAAACATAATAATATATGTAAAGAAGGAAGGGTGGGGAGAGTATTGTCTTACTGTTCTTATTATTTGTGACGACCAATCATCTAGAAGGCGGCGTTGCGTCTGAATAAACAATGTAGTAGTATTATATTGCATTGCAATGAGATATCATGATAGTGATAGGCAGCATAATGTTGGATATAGTTCAGATCGACAACTTGCATCTACATACCCGTGTCTCTTCTTCTATTGCACTATACTACCATTGCCATTGCTAAAGGCTGAGTTTAAAACGACGGTAAGGAATCTGCCGTTCTGCCGTTAGAGATTTATGAAGACCCCGCGGAGGGAAGTATTCAGGTGAACTAGTTTTGTAAGAATATGAACTACTCATCATAATTCTACTCTGCGCTAACAATCAAATTGTAACAACAATCATGCCAGTTAAGAAGATAAACACCAACCATGTACGTTTCAGTGATGGAGGAGGCGGAGGAAGTAATGTTGGTGGGGAGATCAAGGCCAACAACAAGACTTTAAATGATTGGGTAGTAGTTGATTGGGTAGTAGTTGATTGGGTAGCAGTTGAATGGGTTGATGGTTATTTTCCCATGGTTGATGACGACTTTGTAGTGGTTGAACATGTTGAATATCATGATGCAGTAGTGGTTCGTCGATCAAATGAGCCTCTTTGTCTACGCGAAAATTATTTCTGAAGATGTTGATATCATGGAGGGAGGTTGAAAGACAGGTTATAAGATTGAAAGATAAGATGAGGGTGCTGGTGCAGAAGGATGGAGTGTTAAAGATGATTCGATTAACCTAATTTCTAATTGATCACTCAAGTCTTCAGCCTATATTCTAAGTAGCTAGTTTAAGAAGAACAGTAAAAGCAAATCAGTAGTCAACTTTAGTTAATTTATCTACTACACAACACGCCCTCTCACTCACATTTCCATTAGAGGGTGATATTTCATATCAAATTGAACAATAACACTAATAGCCTCAGCACACATTTTATGCAAATCCATTTTGTTTTCAGTGGAGGATCCATGTCGGAAGGAAGTTGTCAAAACTCCAAAGTTTGTCAGCCTTGAATGGTAACTTTCTCCTCTTGCTTTGGCACGGTTAATGAACTGTCTTACATGAAGAGACTGCCCAGTGCGTGAAACAGTGGCCACCTCTGGGATTCCATCATAGGCAGAGTCACCGATTGTTTTCTGCCCATTCTTGTACTTGAAGTACGAAGCTGATCTATCCCAGTTTGCCATACCATCCTCCTTAGTACCTCCACAAAATAATGTCTTATCATGCGTCGACCCAGCTTTATAAGGTCCTTGCATGCCAACACATCTTGACTAATGAGAAAGATAGTAGTTAGAAGTTGTTACGAATACATTATTTGTCTTGCCATCCTCTGTACTTACGCTCCTGAGACATATTTCATATTGATACTTTAAACCACAACCATTCTCTTTAACATTGTAATAATCTGTACTTGGATCTAGGTACCAATGGTTAGAAGAAGAACGAAGATTCACTAACCCAAGCAAGCATAAGATAACTTACCATTTCTGAATTCCTGAGTACCATAGTTGACAGTATCAATGGTAGTTATGTGAATGTCCTCTTCATTGAACCCTCCCCAAACTATCATTTGTGATTTAAGTGATTGAATTTTTGCAGTATACTCTTTTACATTATCCTCTATGAATTCTTCTCCATACCCAAACCGAGCAGCAAGTCCTGAGTGTGTGGAATCTAAGCATTTGGTAAGTTTATTGCAAGATTTTTACATACTAATACATTCATATTCATAGATACTCACACATTTTCAACCAGTTCATGGCCATCATAACTTGCTTGAATATTAACTCATCGGGAAACTCTTCTTTTAATGTCGTAAGTAAATCTTTAACAGTTCTCGGCTCAACTCCAAAGAATCCTTTAAAACGATTCTCATTTAATTCAAACCTCACGTTTTGACGGTTATCTCCAAATCCAACAAGGCATAAGCCATAGAAAAGAATATCATCCTTTGTTACATTGTCTCTCAGCGGCGTCTTATCACATAACATTGAATCTATATCCGAAGCTACTACTTGTGTTGATTTTGATCGGTACTTGATGCTCTTTTTGGGAGTACTTCCACGGCTGCTATTATTCGTATTCTTCTTCTTTGATAATTGATCCAATTCCCTCTCTAACTGTTTACATTTAGCTTGTGATTCTGCTAACAAGGTCGAAAGTAATTCTATCTCCTCATCTCTGGAATCCACATCATATTTTGTATCATCTTCCGAGCTACTATGAATGCTTTCATTGTCTTCCGAGCTATCATCTTCTAAGCTTTGAGTACTTGCATGACGTGGTCCACCTATATATGCCAACATTGGTCAATAATGATGATATTATTTATTGAATTCGATGGTAGGTTGTGGTGCAGTGATAAGAATACTGACATACATACCGCTACCGCTATTAAGAGACCACATTAGTTGATCGCCTGTAGTTTGGTTTGACTAGATAGAGGCACTTATAGAGCCCAATAATTCATATGTGGTTCCAACCATTGAAAAACGATAGCAATAATTATTAATTCATTGCATTGAAAAGATACCGGAGTTTGGTATCCTACCCATTCAAACCTTTTTTCAAATAAATGCTTTCCATACTCAAACAAGATTGGATTGCTATGTGTATGGATTACTAAGTATTAGTTTTGAAATATTGGGAAACTATGAATGGAAAGCTTAAATTTTATTGTGATCATACAGAAACCCGCGCGTTGAATTCACTTTTTGCAATGCTCAACTCATCTCATAATTCATGAACCGGCTCAATCAATACCAACTCGATCTTCTGAAGTATATCAACTTAGTTGAAGGACTCACACTCGGTCAAATCAATCGTCACTACGTAGATATTCAAGGAAATCCACCCTTTGATCCATCTCTACTAACTGATATCAATAACACCGAAAAGCGTAGCCTCTCCAATTCTCTCAATAGTTTCAGAAAAGGGAGTGATAGATCACAATACAAACCTCTTCCACAAACTTGGAAATTATATCCTTACTACTCACCCATCATACCAGGAGTAAATATAGCTCCTGAATTCAACAATAGATTATACCAATCGCAATTTGAAGCTACCATGTCAAGAGAAACAAGATCAAGAAGTAAGAAGAAGACGGTCAAGTTCCCCACCGTCAATCCACCCACCACCGGGAGAATCCGAGTACCTATCAATCATCCTATTGCTCCTACTACTCGTACTGACGCTCGTGTTGATGCTGCTGCTGCTGCTGACACTGAAGCTCGTACTACTGCTCCTCCCATTGCGGCCCAAGATGATCAGGCTCCTGATCCGAACTGGTCAGCCTTTTCTTACAATGTAAATATTCCAGGTGTACCGGGCTTAATCGACGTGACGTGGACACCAACTCCTAATGAACACGGACATGCATGTTCTGGTCCTTCACAGTTGTTGACAACATTAGACTTCGTTGCTAAGGGAGCATCAGATGGGATAGGTGGGCCAGTCCACAATACCCTCATCATTCAAATAGTTCTCTTATCTCTCGAGATGATTGGACTGCATAATGTCGCAAAAACAATCATCTCCCCATGTGGCAATTGGATCATCTTTGAGTTCCCATTCCCCATCCATCTCTTATCCCTTGCATATGCCCAGACCAACAAGCAAATGAAGGAAATGAGACGTTTGGGCAAGGAGAAGTATGCCAACAATAGGAAGGATCATTTCGAATCGTCGTTATCCACTATATACGGAGGACCACAAACCTACCGATATGCCATTTATCTTTGTAATTTGGATGTAAACCTTCAACAACTACAAGGTAACGATATTGAGCTAGAAAATGAAGTATCCACCGAGTCTATACTTACCTCTGGTAAAGTACCCTGTGATGTTACAGGTCGTCCTACTAAACAGTCTGTTCCCGGTGTTGCCTGTATTCTTTCTATTGGTAAAGCACACGGTCGTGTCACTACTCTAAAGCCTTCAAGGTTAGAACATGAACGTTCTCAACAAGATGCCAAAGCAAAAGCCCAAAGAGCTAATGCAAGACGCATCATGGGAGGAGAGTCAGATGAATCAGAAGAAGAAGATGATGATGATGGCCACTTTGATCTTAGCGGGTCTGAAGGTGGATCGTCCCATGGTGATGTATCAGAGCTTAGTGCTTTTTCCAAGATGTCTAGTGAGTGTATCAATTGCAATAACCGTGTATTGCAGATTCGTACTCAACTCTAACAACCTATATCTTCTTCGCATATTACTTGCAGTATCTCATCGATCAAAGAAGGAACAAAAGAAGAATGATCCATCCAAATCCAAGAAGACCAAGCAACTATCTCCATCAAAGAAGAAGCAGCATCAACATAAGAAGAGGTTAGTACAGGGCGGGGAGTTGTTGACTGTTTTGTTGAGCCCTTTCTCTTTTTGTTGAACAGCCCCCTTTCGACTTTACATGCGCCCTATGACCGTAGGTCATAATCATTGCAATCAACACACTAATACACCTCCTATTACTCTTCATCTCCTCACTATTACCCCAGAAATCAGCTCAATTCATCGCCTGCATCTCCTCGAAAGGGAGGTAAGAAGCTACCCTCCCCTCGAAATCTACTCAATAAGCTCCAACGTAAGAAGTCGGCAGCCAAGGATCCGATCACTATTGACGATGATGATGAGGAGGAGGAACCACCCGAAGAGCCAGCAGCAACCGATGATGCTGAACAACAATATGTCGAATCCGTCCTTGTATTTTCTGATATCGAAGAGAATGATGGTGGAGGATTGTGTGGGTGGATGGCATTAGCTCAGATCTTTTTTGGTCATCAAAAGTTCTGGAGGCGAGTAAAGAACATCATTTACCGAGAGCTTGCCAACCATAAGGATTATTATTATTCTCGTTATGGCCGAGATGTAGTAGACCATTATCTTGCCGAAACGTTCGATGAGTATTTAGATGATTTCATGGGAAATGATGGCATCCAGATGAACCATCTTGAGCTTACTGCAGGGTCATATGCATTCAACACTTTCTTTACTGTCTATGATTCAGCAACCGGTCCGGATCCAATTATGATCCCAGATGATGAGAATGAGCAACAGAAATGCCAGAAACAAGCCTTTCTCTTGAGGACAGGCGGTTCCTCCGGTCAAGGTCATTGGCGGAGGTTGCAACTTTTGCCTGAATATGTTCAGGAAGATGGAAATGTGAATGGAGACGGAGCAGATGATGAAGATTATCATGGGGATGATGATAAGTCGAAGAAGCCTGGACTCTCTATTGATACGTCAGGTATGTTCTATATCTATACTTTGGTTTGCATTATCCCTGACAGTTTGTGTCTGTTTCATGCCTCACTTCTTTACCTTCTGAAACTTTAAAGATCAAAATGGTTCAACAGGTGATGATGCACCATCAAGTCTCGGAAGATTTGCAGGTGCAGTTGCTGAAGGTTTAGCTTCAGCATTTGGCATGGGTACCCCAGCCAAGCAAAAAAGTCCTCTTTCTGAGAGTCCACCCAAGAAGCCAGATCCTGCTCCTACTGTAACTGACACAGCTCCCAGCACTGCCAAGAACTCTACATCATCTGCCTCGTCAATTGATACAACACCTCAATCAAACACAACACACTCCCGCAAGACAATCAACACAGGTAGTTCTTCTCAAACTACACCTAGCCGTCGCAAAAGCTCAAATCCAGCTACACCTATTCGTCATACCCCTACTTCAAAGACCATTGGTAGCCGTACAAAGTCTTCTGCAAAGAGTCAACGTTCTAGAAGTTCTAGAAGTGCTGCTGCTCCTTCTCCTGCTCCTCCTTCTCCTGCTCCTCCTGCTCCCCCTGCTCCTCAAAGGTCAAGGAGGAATACGAAGAAACCTGGCAGATATACTAAGTAAAAAGGGAACTTGTCTGTCAAATGTGCTACTGTCATCTGTTTCTGCCATCAGGCTATCTTTACACAAGCTTTACATTGCCATCATCAGGCTATCTTTCACAAGCTTTACATTGACAATACTTGCCAGAGTATCTGGCTATAATATAGAGCGGGGTTTGTTATGCTTTACAGCTCCCTATTCGTCAACATCTGCAATGACTTGCTATTGAAAAGACTACCCTGTTATCTATTTACAATGTAGGGTAATATTAGAGTTTAATTAAACTATAAGTCACACAGTTTAATCGTCATACTATGCCTATCTCTATCTTGTAATATTATCTATTTACCATAAAGCTCGAATAATAACAATACAATCAACATATACGCCAACAACATGGCATATCAATACAACGAAACAAAGTTCTACACCATATGGAAACCATGACCATCAGATTGACAGAACGGAAGGATGCTTCACCGGCTGTTTCAATTTCGCTTGGGGCAAAGCTGGAGGAGATTCACCAGCTACCAAAGGGCGGCAGAGAAGAGAGCTGCAGAGAAGAGAAAAGCAGAGTTGTTAAGCTAAACCCAATGTCTATTTTAATTATCTGATTTGAATACCTCCAACTTTCCACAAATGTAATCAATATCGTTCTCCACATGCTGCGAATCCCAGTCTTCTTTCATAGATTTCACCTCAGCCTCATGCATCTTTTGGGCCTTTTTATTGCGTGTTGCTACCCACCCAGGTTCTTCTCTCACAAATCTTTTCATTTGATGCACACGTTTACCAAATACTTTTGATGGAAACTGCTTATATGCAGATTGTGTCGTTTGCAACTCCATTGGCTTCATTGAATAAGCCTTTCCAGTTTTAACATCTTCATATAAGAGATCACGGCCACTGTGTGTATCCCAAAAAGGATAACCATGGAAGGTCATATTTGGCCTAGGGTTACGTTGTGTATCTTCCCAAACTTCTCTCTCTGTCACCCTATTAATCTCTTTCAACTCGCTGCTTGCTCCCTTGATTGTTTGTACATATCCTTGAAACTTGTCGAATGGGTATACTTTGAA
>Ga0214479_101053_pt1 | contig 12763 bp, 9 predicted proteins | sample M1_20Mar14CPVII9_5_FD_165054 | JGI IMG/M metagenome (GOLD analysis project Ga0214479, IMG submission 165054) | Marine eukaryotic communities from Monterey Bay, California, United States - M1_20Mar14CPVII9sort6BwellE14 | ecosystem: Environmental > Aquatic > Marine > Unclassified | place: USA...
GCAGGGGAGGGTGTACGAGAAGACTGTGCACGCCGTCCTTGAGGCTGACGAGTGCCTCCTCTTCCAGCACCATCACCTCGGCCGCGTCCACGCCTGTTACTACGACCACCATTACCTCGACCGCGTCTGTTAACATAATAACTTAATTTCATTCGGGATAGCTTTAAGCGATTTCCAAAATATACGTGCTGATTGCCACGCTCCTCCGATTATAATCGATACTAATAGTAATAATAAAGAGAACTCGCACCACATATATTGTATAACCGACGTACACCACCAATAATAGGGCAACCATAATACAGGTGTATTAAATATCGGCAAAACAAAATAACGCTTACGCTACCGTTGAGGAACGTAACGACCACCCACGCCAATCCAACCCACACGTAATTTACTAACCATATAGGATAAGTGAATGGAGAATGTAATTTGGTGTAGGATAGTGCTACACCATCACATGATAGCCATAATCACCACCTGAGTAAACTTCCCTCCAAATCATCAGTAGTGGTATATACGTATTGAATCTTCTTCCCTGCTGAATTATGCAGAACGCTGGATTATTGTTGTACGATGTCTTGCCATGCTCTGTGCAAGTGGGTGGGGTATAATTCATTATTATAACATACCAATATGAAGATACGTGAAATATGCACCTTATCACGTACACATAATTACACACACTCAATCTCGTATACGGCTACACCAGATGAAACCCCACCGAATGGAAACATGATCTATAACACCTTGGCTTGCGCTCTGCAATAGGGCTTGGTGTAGATCGATGAGGTGATGAGGTTAAAAGACAATCGTAGTAGGTGCACATCATGCCGCTTGAAAATGTAAATTGTTATTTTACCCCCCTAAACTTTTGCCCATTTTGTCCCCAAGAAAATATGATGAAATAGGTTCAATTTACCCCTCAAAAACCGAGGTGGGGATATTTTGGGCAAAAATGCTTACCCCAGAATATCGGTCAAAGTTGAGAGTAGGTCAAACTTCATGTCTATGTCGTGCTATCAATACTCATCGTACGAACATAAATGATAACTGATTCGGCATCTAGAGAAGCAGTAGATTACGATAGTACCCTCAAACGTATCATGGCGATCAATATTGATGGAGCTATGGTGTGTTGAAAATCGTCCCTAAATGGGGTCTAACCTAAAAAAGCTTAGGTTTACTACCCATAGCTGCTATTTGCCATTCATGTGACGTGTGAAGATACTGGTATCTTCTAGGTGATATCAGCATCTCTAGAGCTTCAACACACTCCAACCAACTCAGATTTTCCGTGTTGACTCAATCATCTCTCTTGTTGTTGTTCGGATATGATAAGCTCATTATCCAGAGCTACTATGAAAATATCACCTACAACACTTGGTATGTATTATGCGAGTGTTAGTTGTGTTTTTATTTTGCAAGGCATATGATATGTACATATGATATGGTATGATATGTAGAGGTATGTTTTATCATTCTAAACAAAAAACTATAATCTTTCTTTCTTATCATTGGCAATTGAATTGCAATATTCCCCTGTACTAAACACAGCATTCACCCTATTTGTATCGCGGAATACCGCCTCCCGTGCCTTCGTAGCTTCATCATCAACAACTACCGCATCTTGTCCATTAAATACTGTACGAACCATGTCCTCCACAACAGCCGAAGCAACTACCACCAATCCTCTCCTTGAGAGTTCAGACTTACCAAAGTTTACTAAAATTGAACCAAGTCAATTAACACCTGCCATGACATCTATCTTGGAAAAGTTGGAAAGTGACTTTGCCAATATGGAAAGTACCATGAGTAGCTCAGAGGAGAGTAAGGATATTGATTATGATGATGTTTTACCTGTTGTTGAGAAGATGCAACATCCATTGGTGAGTTGATAGATTGTGATATATTTTGTTCTTGTATTATATACATAATAGTTTTTTAGGTATATGTATACTAATCTCTTGTGTTTATAATTAAATTGGAAAGGGATATGCATGGGGTATTGCAAGTCACTTGAACGGAGTTAAGAACGGCGATGAATTACGCAAAGCATATGAAGAGAATCAACCAAAGATTGTTGGTGCTACAATGAAGTTTAGTCAAAGTAAACCTCTATACGACGCCTTACTAAAGGTACAGGAAAAATGGGATGCCGAGGAAAGTAAAGAAGATGATTTTGTAACCCAACAAAAGAAACGTGCTGTTGAAAACTCCATCCGTTCCATGAAGCTTGGTGGTGTTGGATTTGAGGAGGGTTCGCCTGAACAGATCCGTTTCAAGGAAATTAAGATGCGATTTGCAGAATTAAGTACTGCCTTTTCGAATAATGTATTGGATGCTACCAAGGCATTTGGTGTTGATGTTACTGATGCCAAGAGTTTGGAGGGAGTGCCAGAAAGTGCCAAGGGTATGTTTGCTCAGGCATATCAACAGAATTTGATTAAGGAATGTAAGGATGAGGAGGAGAAGAAGAAGCTTGAGGAGGCTGAAGTTGATGCTAATGCTGGACCATGGCGATTAACACTTGATGGACCATCTTATGTTGCTGTTATGCAGCATGTACCTGATCGTGAATTGAGAAAGCAGATTTATCTGGGTTACATGACCAAAGCCTCTGAACTCACTGCTGACAAGCTTGAGAAGAAGGACGGAGACGAGAAGGGGCCCGGGAAGAACAACGTCCCCATCATTCAAGAGATCTTGCGATTGAGGAAGGAGATGTCTGGTCTTCTCGGTTACAATAACTATGCTGAACAAAGTCTAGCAAGTAAAATGGCACCTGATGTGGAATCTGTAGCAAACTTGTCCAATCTCATTCTTGAGAAGGCTCTCCCAGCTGCCGAGAAAGAACTTGCCGCTGCCCTAGCACTCGCTCGTGAGGATGGAGGCGAAGAGTATAGTGAAGCTAATCTTGAAAAGCTCATGCCTTGGGATAGTGGCTTTTGGAATGAGAGGTTGAAGGAGAAGACGTTTGATCTAAAGGAAGAAGAGTTAAAGCCTTACTTTGCTTTGGATAAAGTGTTGAAGGGAATGTTTGATCTCATTGAACGTCTTTTTGGTGTTGAGGTTCGTGAGGCTAATGGAAAGGCTGAAGTTTGGAATAAGGATGTCCAATTCTTCGAGTTGTTTGATAAGGAAAGTGGTGAACATGTTGCATCCTTCTTCTTGGATCCATACTCTCGTCCTGCCGACAAGAGAGGTGGTGCTTGGATGGCCGACTGCCTTGGCAAATCTGATGCTCTTGGAATCGATATTCCTGTAGCTTACTTGACTTGTAACGGAAGTCCTCCTGTCGGCGACAAGCCAAGTCTAATGAGCTTCCGCGAAGTCGAGACTCTTTTCCACGAGACTGGACACGGATTACAACACATGCTTACCAGAGCATCAGTAGGTGATGTAGCAGGCATCAATGGTGTTGATTGGGATGCTGTTGAATTACCTTCACAGTTTATGGAGAATTGGTGTTATGACAAGCCAACCGTAGATGCATTTGCAAAGCATTACAAGACAGGAGAAGCTTTGCCCGAGGAGATGTTTGAGAAGTTGAAGCAGCAGAAAACCTTTGGTGCCGGTATGATGGCATGCCGTCAGCTTCTCTTTGGTCAACTAGATATGGAACTTCATTCAAACTATGATCCTGATAGTGACGAGACAATCTTTGACGTCCACCGTCGTATGGCCAGCATTTACACACCATACTCTATGCCCATTGACGATGACAGATTTTTATGTTCATTCTCTCACATCTTCGCTGGAGGTTACAGTGCTGGATACTACTCCTACAAGTGGGCTGAGGTTATGTCTGCTGATGCATTCGGAGCTTTTGAGGATGTTGGACTCGACAACGAGGATGGAGTTCGTGAAGTTGGTAGGAAGTTCCGTGATACTGTCTTGAGTTTAGGTGGTGGCGTGGCTCCTATGGAGGTGTTCAAACAGTTTAGAGGAAGAGAACCCAATCCCGATGCTCTTTTGCGTCACAATGGACTAGCATAAGTCTATATAGGACTATTGTAATGCATCTAACTTGACTATTGTTTGTACAGAGACTCTAACACATGCTTCTTTTACCTATCTATCTAATTCGTTGTACATGGTGAGTTCAAGCTCTATACCCATCGCTCGGTCTATAAGATTCCTTTGTGCCAGTTTGTATCATCTGTCTCCCCTTTGTCATCATTTGAATAAGCTGAGGCAACAAAGTCAACCCCCGAATAAACACCATCACTCATTTGACGAAGTGGTAGTATATTGAATGGTTCTTCTAGCTGAACTCCAATGTCTTCTATTCCCATCAATGAGTATGATATTCCAATCGTAGCAGGCAGCGTGAAGAAAGGACCACAAACTGGATATATTGCAAATGGTATCAAGCTACTCCATACAAACAGCAATCTGGATGTATGTCTGCAGATCAAAAGGTAGTATGTAGCGAACAATTGTGAAATAATATAAATCAAAAGAAGATCACTACACATCTGTGCACACAAATAAGAATATACTTACCTTGTGAAGCATGTTGGTCTGAAAGATGAGCGTTTCACAGTTTATGACGATGAAGAGAGACGAACATAAACGTATGTTAGTGCATAGGTTTGCAAGGGCTATCAATAAAAGCAAATATGAAATTAGTAGCCAGATCACAAAGATACCATGTATTGAGAATTCACAAGATAAAACAATACAAACGCGGACTTTCATGGGGGTCTTCTGTATCCTCTCACACCCTCCTAAAGATACAAGCAGCTTTTGTACATGCAAATCCAATTCTCGATTGAGTGCGTCCTTCTGTTGATCGTTACGAGCAATGATACCTCGCAATAATGTCGCTATTCCAAGCGGGACATTCTGCTTCTCACGAAACCATTTACATACCCGTATCAAATCTTCATCTTGATCATTTTGAAAGACATCTGTCATTTCAGCCAAATACTCTGCATATATCTGTTCGTCAAAATTAGGATCACATCGGCGAATACTAACATGATTGCCCTTCTTATTAAGGTGAAACGTCATACCGACAGAGAATGCTTTTATCAAATGAATCATACGATCTCTCTCATTCCGTGATGTTATCCACATGAATGCATTGGAAGCGAGATTACGACTGGCAGTGTTAATATTAGACATTTGCTTTCTTCCATCTTGATACCGATTATATGATGCATTCAATCTAAAACCTGTTAGCAAACCAATGGCTGTGGTTCCAGCAGCTAAACCGCTAGAATCCATCCAAAGTTGTGATGCCTCATTGATTGCCATCACTTCATTGTAGTATGTAAGACCAAGTGCAGTAAGTGAAGTAATAAACATATCTGGGAATAGTAATCTTTGAAAGGGACTAGCTCCAAAAGTTGTAAGCGTGTGCTTGATACGACGATATGGTGATTTGTGATTCTCCCAATGCTCAGAGGTGTAATTGAGCTCTCTAGTAGGATCTATTCGCCTTCGTCGTTTAATTCGTTTATCATATAAGTTATCGATTTCGTATATACTTTCAGGCGATGCTCGTTGTTGTCGAGGAGTGTAGAATTTGGATACTATCTTTGTGGATGGTAGCTGCTGCTTTGGTATCTCTGATACTGATGTGATCGATGAGAATAACATCCGCTGCATCTTGTTATGCATATGCCTCCTCATTCCAGATCGTATATTATGAGTTGTAGATAACATCATTATTTCCTTTGCAAACTATACGTCGGTATACTTTCTTTCGATGAATGTTACATAAGCAACAAAACCTGCCTATCTTCTTTTGTTGTATTGGCACAAGAAAAAAGATATTTTATGTATGTATTCTCTTTCAATACCTAACCTACACCGACAAAACAGCTACTTGTTGTACTCTATACCTCTCCCTTTACTAAAGGAAAGATTATAGTAGCATAAATGGATACAAAGATGCTCAGCAGTATAGTATTACGTTGTGTTGTCAATAGAATATGTACATAAGAGCCGATGATGAAAAAAGTATGCCCAAAACAGAGTTTTCTCTTTACCTTGCTTTATGAAAACTCACAATAACAAATCCGCTGGCGGCCATCAGTTATTATCATAGAGGAGCTCTTCTACTGTCATCATCCTTGTATCAATTACCTCCTTTGTGACCTCTATATTTCATTTTTAATATAGAAACAAACTTACTAAAAAATAGCAATCACACAATAGACTAACTGCAATACAAAACTATTATACCGAGATAAAAACATACATCAGCAATAATGGAAGAGCCACTAGACCTAATAAAACTATCAATAGATGAACGCGTCTACGTTAAATGTCGTAATGATCGTGAGTTACGAGGAAGATTACACGCCTTCGATCAACACTTAAATATGGTACTAAGTGAAGTGGAAGAAACTATAACCGATACCGAAGAAGATGAAGAGACCGGTGAAGAAATTGTTAGTAAGAAAACTAGAACTGTGGGTATGTTATTTGTTAGGGGTGATATTGTGGTGTTAGTTTCACCTCCGTTGAGAACGTCATAAGAGATTTACGTACCTGCACCAGACTACACATCAAATTATATCACTTAGTAGGGCATAATTGTACTGAATATTAGGAAATGAGTGGAATTGGTAATGAGCAACTACCATGGCAAGCAACTTCTTTTGTTCGGTATGGATGGGGCGGCAAGGCACAATACTTTAAAATAACTTTCAAAACCTAAATTCACATTAAGTTTCTAGTAGCCATTATCCTCAGTTGTTTGTCAAAGTAAGATACTATCTCTACCCCTCAATTCCCTAGTATTGTTAAACAGATGATACTTCCGTTGGCTCAATACTCTCGAAACTCAAGGGTTCTTGTGTGTTGTTGGGCTCCATCTCCTAGACGTGTATTGGCATGCTAATGGAGAGTAGATGTAAACATATAAAATTATACCTAGGTAATGATGAAAGTAAAGTACATGTACAGCAACAGTAACTATCTGCATGCTTATATCTATATTAAGTTTTTGCATTGGTATTATTTGAGTTTACCAAAGTCTTGGTGGAAATGTTTTATTGTGCCACTGTATATCTTGTCTTCTTTTGACACCAATCAAAGAAGAAAGTGACACCCATGAGTCTGCACATTTATCTGACAAACAACATCAGTTTCCCTACTTAAAAACTGATGACATATATGCAGTACCCACAATGATGTATTGACACAAGGATTTAGTGCCAAATGGGCTAATGGGGAGGAGGGTAGTTGATTGAAGATATCATCTTTTCATGATACCAAATATTAAAGGACATATATACTTTCTCTCATACATTCATGAAAAATAATTAAGGAGCAGAGAAGTCCAATAATCCCTTGTGTAGGAGGAATGTTTGGTGTGTAGCTCCAATAAAGGCAATCATACCAAGACGAGCATGAACAATCTCCTGCTCGTATGCCTTTTCTTTCTGTGCATCAGTCTTCTTAGCCCATCCACTTCCTTCCCATCCTGGTAATACTCCTGGTCTGCTATCTCCATTAATGGTTTCCTCCCAGTTGGCAAGTTCAATACAACCAATGGCCAATAAAGTTTGAATGTTAGAAGCAAAGCCAACAGATGAAATAGCCTCAAAGGGATCGGTGGTGGCATAGGCGTCACCTGGAAGATGAGGTCCGTACTCCTGTACGACCATACCAACAACGGCAAGCATGGCAACACGTCCATGCTTTAATTCAGCCCAACGTGCGTAACGTAAGTCAGTTTGGATATCTGAAAGTCCCATTGGATCGAAGCCCATATCTCCAGGCATACTTCCATCAAGCTTTTCAGGAACAGTCAAGAAAGGAATTGACTTGGACATCTCATTTAATGCAACTGATGAGCGACCCTGTTATGTATATGATATTGTTGATACACGGGTTAGATATTATATTTATGATAAACAAAAAACAACTTAAACACATGGAAAATTGCAAAAGTGTATCTTGTTGCATATCTCTTTCTCCCGCTGGAAAAAGCCCAAAATATCGAATGATATAAACTTACAGTTGGTGCCGGGGAAAAAGCGGCGCATGAGGCGATAGTGGCGGCGAGGATAGCGGACTTCATGTTGATTGTTGTTGTATGAGTATTGATAGTAATTGAGTTACGTTTTGGTTTTTTAGAGCCCCTTTGTGTCCGATCTTTGGCTTCAAGTTCGTCAAAGGTTGGTTCTTACGACAATAAATAAGAGTAGGAGATTCCTATCCGACCTGACTCATTGTTGTGTATTTTTTCTTGTTAGTATGTTGTTATGATTTGGATTAGTATGATCGTCGATATAATTGTAGTTCTCATAGCGTTACTGCAATGCAGTCATACTGTGGTCGCGTTTTCCTCAAAGCCACCAACAAATGTAGAAATAGAACAGATCATATCTCGAAGAAGATGGATTTCTAGTATTGCGCAACAACTATGATATCATCAGGTTCAATATTACTATCAAAAGAGGTTGCAAATGCTGCACCTCCACTCAGTGCTGATCAGGCCGATAACTTCTCGGCACGTGTAGAACGAGCCCGACGTCCAAAACCAGCCAAAGTATTACGACCTCGGCTTAATTTGGATTTTGCAGTATTATTAATGAGATCGAGCTACAGTGCCGTTGATGATATAGATATCGTATCCATGACACAATTTCAACAAGATTTCTTCTTAATTCGACAGGCGGAGTATAAACCATATGCAGACTCGCTCGGAGTTGGAGCAATGACACAAGTAAGGAAGAATAGACACGTCTTGTGCCTTTTTTATTTTGTTCATATCATATGCTCATATCATAATATTATATCCACATCTCATATCATGTAGGGAGATTTGGCAGATCCAAACTACTTTGACTTTATATCATTTGCACAATACTCGACAATATCAAGAGAGATTGCTGATCCTCAGGCAGTATTTGAAGAACAGCAACCGGTAGAAGTTGGTGAAAATGAACTTCAAAAGTTTAATACAGTAGTTGTCAAGAGAGATACAACAATACCAAATAGTGAATTACCACAAAGACATACTGAAATAGTTGGTAATGCCATATACGACAAGTTGCGTGAAAAATTTGGAGACACAGCTTCTGCTATCCCAAAGATACCAACTCGTGAAAGAGGAGAAAAAGTTGACGAATCTGCAGTACTAGCTGCCATTAAGCAAATGGTGAACCTATTCCTTGTACAAGGATTTGCATGGGATGGTAATGCAACAATGCAAACGTCTGAAGGAGGAGGAGGAGCAACACAGTTTACAATAACATTTACATCTCCCGCAACATTGTGGTCGGGACAGAGCCTCCAAGCCAAGAATGCTGTGTTGTTAAATGATTTTGCAGCAAAAACAGGAAAGTCCGAGCATTGTTTTACTACGAATTCTTGTGTTCACTGTGAAGTCTCGGCTATTTGGATACTTCATTTAAGCTTAACTTGCCTTTGTGTGACTAACCTTGCAAACCACATGTACTAACAAAAGCTACTACCTCTCTCTTTATCTTTATAAACTGTGATAACGCGCATCTTCCAGTCAAAGCAATACTAAGCCGTGCTGGTTACAAGGTTGATAATGCTACTGTCAAGTATACAAATAATCAAGAGATTACAACGTTTACTGTTGTATAATCAATAATGTAATAGTCGACGAAACATAAGATACCATATCTAGACCTAAAACTGCGAGTTTCTTTATTAAGCAGAATATATAGAACTATAACCTCTTATTTGAAAAGGTTATGTGCCTCTAACTCACTGTATCTGTCCACAACTAGATAACTGAGCGAGCATTGCATGGAAATTGCATGCTTTACACGCGTAAGCATTTGTTTCGGGGAATAAAGTCTAAACGGAAAGATACGCCAACTCAAACTCCCAACCTAGTAGTTCCTCCTGAGTCTCCGTCGCCGACAACAACGCTATATCGACATCGATATCGTCATACTGTTGGTATACGTCGGTAAGATATTTCCTTCCTTTAGGACTACATTTTGTTTAGCAAGGAAATAACATCTATTTCCTTGTTGCTAGCTAAAAAGATATTGGCTAAGTATATCTTCAACTAATACCTAACCCACAAAGCGCTATTGATATATCTATTGCAACTTAAACGCAATATCAATCTATTGAATCAAATAACAATGTCAACTAATCATCAACAAACTAAAAGCATGCACAAGATGGCCACCTACGCCATATGTACACTCATTGCAATAACAACTTCCCATCAAGTATATGGTTTCTCTACTCCCCGTACATTAACATCCAATACTAAAACTGCAGTACTACCACCAGATGTTACAACAGCCGCCACCGCATGGGACAACACATCAAGTAAATGTATCATTAATGGTGGAAGGCGAGTGAACGGTGTATGTCTCCAAGCCGAGACTGATGATTATTTATCATCATTAGATGATAAAAAGGATGGAGATTCTGATAATACACCAAAGGAAAAGAAGGAGGAGGAAGAACCAGAATTAGAGACTGAGGCATCTACAACAGGATTAATCATTCCTGGGTTTAGTGATAAGGTAGTATCACCCTCACCCGCACCTGAGGAGAAACCAAAGCCTGAAGTGGTTAAGAAGGTAGCACCACCTGTTGTTCAAAAAGTTGTGGAACAAAAGAAATCACCAAAGAAGACTGATTTATTAGAAGATGCTTCCGAATCTATTATTGATTTGCCATCATTGCCTAAACTTTCATTGCCGTCATTTGGTGGCGGTGGTAATGAGAAGAAACAACCACCACCCAAACCACCCTCGGGAGTGCCAGGTAAAAAAGTTGAGGATGTAATCGCATCATCACTCGGGGGTGCATTAACTGGTGTTGCTGCTGGATTATATGCCGATATTGCCACTGACGTATTAATGGATACAGACTTACCACCCTTAGTACCACCCGCAGCACTAGGTGTGGCATTAGGTGCCGGTGCATTCGTCGGTGCTTCACAAAATAACTTTATCGGTTCAGCTGTGAAATTCATCTTTGGTAAACCAATCTTAGGTATTAAGAATAGGATTACTAATAAGATTACAGAAACTGTTGATGATATTAAGTCCACGCCTACGAGGATTAAGGATGCGGCTGTTAAGAAGGTTGATGATACGGTTGATGAGATTAAGGCCACGCCTGGTAAGATTAAGGATGCGGCTGTTGCCAAGGTTGATGAAACTGTGGATGAGATTAAGGTATGTAATTATTCATTATGTATTGTAGTGTTGAGTTGTAGAGCTCTTTTTTATACTTGTTCGTTTAACATTTGTATGCGATTGTTATGTATAATCTTCTCAGGCAACTCCAGGTAAAATTGCCGATGCTACCAAGCGTAAGGTAGACGAGACAGTTGAGGAAATCAAGGTGCGTTATAGTTTTATGATTAAAGGCTTATCTCATTACAAATATACACAAACTATATTGGAGTAATATCTCAACTACTTACCTTGATATAATCACTAACTCTAGGCCACTCCTGGACGAATTGTTGAGTCTGTTGAGGAGGCTATTGAAGATGCCGTTGAAGATGTTGTTGAAACCGTGGAAGAGGTTGTTAGTATCCCTGCTAAGAAGTTGGAGGAGGTTGGTATTTCTCTACCAAAGGATATTAAGAAGCCCCCCACTCCACCTGTCCAAACAACTCCCCCTCCTCCGGAAAAGAAGTCTTTATTCCCACCTGCAGATGTTAAGCTTGAGGTACCATCCTTCACATTCCCCTCTCAGGAGACTCCAAAGAAGGCTACTCCTCCTATGCCACCCAAGCAACAACAGGCACAGCCAAAGTTTACATTCCCAAAGGTTGAGGCACCTCCGGTTAAGAAGACTCCTCCTCCACAACCCAAAGCACAGCAATCACCGCCCGTTGAACTGCCAAAGATTTCTCTTCCCAAGGTGAGCATTCCTGAATTACCCAAAGCACCACCCAAGGTTGAGACTCCCAAATCTTCACCACCAGTCAAGAAGGAGAAGAAGAAGGATCCCTACATGTTCACAGAGGCTGCTCTTAAGGAATTCATTGCAAAGGATAAACCCCAGGTAACTGAAATGGATAAACAACAGGAAGAACAACGTAAAAAGAAAGCTGCTCGGGATGCTGAGATTCGCCGTGCTGCCGAGGCAGCATCTGCTGCATTCAAGAGGTCTACTCCATCACCTGCACCAGTCAAGAAAGATGACGGGGCCGCTGAACGTAAAAGGATTGCAGAACAAGCAGCCTTGGAGAAGAAACGCAAGGCTGAGGAAATTGCAGCCGAAAGACAACGTAAGGCTGAGGAAGCCAAGGCCGCTGCTACTGCAAAGCGTGAAGCACAAATTCAAGCCAAAAAGGATGCCGAAGAGAAGCGTAAGAGAGCTGCTGAGGGTAAGTGTTATATTTGTCTTTATGTATATGAATACTTCCTTTATCATGTACATGTAGCCTCTCAACCATAACTTACTTCTGTTAGAAGCGGCTGCTAAAAAGCAAGCCCAACTTCAGGCCAAGAAGAGTCAACAGCCTTCCAAGGGAGCCGAATCACCTCGGTTAACTCTACAGTCGATTGCCAAACAACAGGCTAAGGAAACACCAAAGAAGGAGGCATCCGTTTCAGTACCACCTGTTAAAGGGCGTCCTACTTTCTCCCTATTCGGAATGGGTGGAGGTACGAAATCAGTGAGTACAACATCAACCACTGCTGTGACATCTCCCAAGGCGAAGACTCCAACACTTAAGGTTGCCAAGAAAGCTAGTGCACCACGGGGTGTGCCCACAATATCAAAATGGAGGCTTAACTCTAGAGACAAATCCATTGCAGGTTTCATTAGTGGATCG
>Ga0214479_101055_pt1 | contig 12757 bp, 7 predicted proteins | sample M1_20Mar14CPVII9_5_FD_165054 | JGI IMG/M metagenome (GOLD analysis project Ga0214479, IMG submission 165054) | Marine eukaryotic communities from Monterey Bay, California, United States - M1_20Mar14CPVII9sort6BwellE14 | ecosystem: Environmental > Aquatic > Marine > Unclassified | place: USA...
TTTCTATTTCATCATTAGCTCTTTTGATGAACGGTTCTAGCTTGGACAGATACTCTCGTGATGAGTTATCCCCCTGAGATTCAACCTTGTCCTTCTTCTCGGCCTCAACGGAGAGCTTGACACTATTTGTTTCACTTTGGATGGATCTTAGCACCATCTGTAAGTCGTCAAGGTCCAACCTCATGGCATCTCTAACAGATGGCATGTCCTCTGACCAGAAGTCGACTTTATCTAATTGCTTCTCATACTTCAAGGATAAAACTAAGTCAATCATTGTTGTCGATCTGTCGTTTCCCTTCTTCAAGGCAGTTTCTACCAATGAATCAAGTGTGATACCCTTGGCTTTATCAACATTCGTAGACTCATTCATTAGATTGCCATTGTGAGAAGATGATGGAGGATATCTGCTAGCTTCTTACTTTGTTTGATTTCAATACACGCCTTCTCTAATGTACATAACGAGGACTTTAAATTGCAAACTTGCTCGTCAAATACGAGGGAGTGTCGAAACGCATTCAACTTCTCCTGAAACCGAGGAATCTTCATCACTGATAGAAAGAACTGCTCCGCTCGTCCTAGGTCATCATGATCCATTACATTCTTCAGCAGTTTCACCTCATCTGGACGTGGTAACAACGCTGTCATATTAGTCAGCTTCTCTGTTGAGAGGTGGGTACAATCCAATGAAACCACCGCTTGACAAAGGTCATCAAAGTTGGCAAAAGCTCGGAATTGAGCTAAGGATATTGAGATGTTGTTGGCTCGTTTAGGATCAATGATGTTGTTCATCTGTTTCTCAGTATCTTTCTTTTTCAGTTTGGCTCCACTCTTTTTGGGAGACTTGGCAAACAATTCCTCTAGTCTAGATATCTCTTTATCATCGATCACATCTTCAATAGCAGGATTTGCCCATAGAGAGTTCTCCACCTCGGCAACCGTCTGCCAGTGTATCTTCTGTAATGCTTTGCTTGCTCGTCGACGATGTGGGGTTGATGTACTTCTTTTCTTGGCAGCACTTGTTACCAAGCCATTTACACAACTAAACATTTGTATCTTATCTTTAGCCACTCCGTCTCTAGACATACTTGCTACTATCGCCATCAAAGGCACACCCACTCCCTGACAATAGTTGGGTTAGGTTATAATGATTGATGAGATACAACGAAAGAAGAAGTAGAATACAACAAAGAACACACGACAATCGTACCTTCATTTTCCGATACTTGGTAAACGTGTCATCCTTCGACAAGTCCTCCTCTGTTAAATTGGCATATTTCTCCATTGGTGTTTGTTGTTGCTGCTTCGAGGTTGACAATGTACGAGCAGGAGTAGTCGTATCGGTAGCTTCCCCTAATGAATGACATTCCTTAAACATTTGAATCTTAACTTCATCAACTCTTTCTGCTTTCATCTTGTGAGCAACAGCCTCCGCTGGTACGCCCACAGATACAGCCCGAAGATACTTCTTACAATCCTCATCTTGTGATAACATTTGCTTCAACTTATCCCTTGATTGCCTTTTGGGTGATATGATGGAAGTTTGCTCTATCTTTGTACTGTTATCTGCCGCCGCCGTAGCTGATTGCTTATCCAATAGAGCACGGAATAACTTGATCTTTGAAGCATCGACTTTATCCATCTCCATTTTATGAAGAACTGCAGCTGATGGTAAGCCAACTGATTTCATTTTTATATACCTAGCAAGCTCAGGGTCGTTTTTACTACTGCCTGTTGTATCAGTTGAAGATTTGGTTGGAAGTGGTGTGGACTGTGTTGAGTGATCATCGTAAGAGCCGCGAGATTTGATTTGAGCCAAGAGCTTACTTTTTGTATCGTTGTCGACTTGAACATTGATGTTCGCTGATATAGCTGAGGGTGAAGTTAGTTTGGAGGATGCTAATAAGTCATCTTGGCTCGAAGCATGTGATTTAATATGTGCTAAAAGCATACTCTTGGGATCAACCTGTTCCTTCTTTTCTGATCGGGACTTTATCTGATCAAGGAGTAACTGCTTTGAATCGACTATGGCCTTTCCCTGAATACCCTCAGATGCTCCCGATTCAATCGAAGAGGTGAGGATGTTGGGCGACAATGTCGATCGGCTTTGGATAGTAGTTGGCTCGACTGCATCATGTTGAGATTGCAGTGGCACTAATGCTGTCGCCGTGCTTTTGCTACCGGATTGCAACCGTTGGGGTAGTACTGTAACTGACTGGGATGTATTTGTTGTGTCAGTATTAGGTTCATGATTCTGATTAGTCATCGATCTTTCTGCTTTGTATGAGGACAATATTGTCGAGGCTGCAGAAGATGGTCGAGTTCGTGTGGCAACTGCAGGTGATGGTATAGCTGTCAATTTCTTAGTGTATGACGTTGGGGTGGTCTGTTGTTGATAATGATTTTGACCAATATTCCTAGATACTAACGGTGACCGAGAGGGTGAAGCTGCATACCCAGTAAGTCTTGGATCTTCCCATGTTGAATAATTGCTCTTTTCGTTATAGAAATAGGTATGTCCGTCATGTGTTGCATAAATCTTCCAGACACAACCTTCGTGATTGAACTCTTCTCCATCCGAATACTGGTGGCGTTGTTGTGGGGTATTACTAACCAAAGTAGATAACTGATTGTTGACTCTAACCGGAGAATGACTAATCTGTTGTTCACCTCTAGTAAATACTGATGGAAGAGAGACAGCTCCGGCGGCGTATAATGGTGACCGGTTGATGTAGTTCATTGAAGATTGTCTTGTCGGAGAGACTAGGGTGCCACCATTGTATGGAGACCCGACATTATGATAATCTGGATTGGTATTAGCAGGCGAAGCAGCATTGTATTGAATCAATCCACGAAACATATCAACTTCTTCACTACTCTCATCTTCGTGATCATCATTATAACTATCATAACTGTCCTGTTCTGAGATGTCATACTCAAGAAGTAATTGCATGATACGATCACTACGTTGCTTTGATGCCATGTTAAAGCAATTACTACCGTTTGATGATTCAGCTGTTACATCAGCTCCCGCTTGCAGTAACACCTTAACACACTCAATCTTATTGGACCGAATAGCAACATGTAGAGGAGTATATCCATCATAGCAACGAACTTCGAGGATATAATCTTCAGCCAGATTATCTAATATAAACAGCAAACACTCGTCTTGTCCGGATTGAGCAGAACAATGTAGACATGTTCTCGCTCTTCCATCCACTAAGCCTAAGTTTGCTCCATGCTCTACCAACAGCTCAAGTATATCTAAACTTCCAATTCTACTTGCAACATGAACCGGTGCTTCCTGTGATGAATCCTCATGGTTGACAATGATTGTATCGGCATTACTTCTTTCCGCTGTTTGCAAGATGAGTCTAACAATATCAGTATGACCAGACGATACAGCAACTTGTAAAGCAGTCTGACCAAAAGCAGGATGAGGATCATTCTTAGCATTATACCCAAGCAGAGCCAATCTGGCAACATCAAACAAACCCAATCGACATGCAATAATTAGGACAGTATCACCTGATTCATCATCCATAAAGTCTATTGGACAACCCTTAATGTCAAAGTAATATCGTAAACTGCCAATGTCAGATGCTCGTGCTGCTTGAAATAGCAATTTACTGTGTAGCGTTGCATCAAACTGTTGCATTATTCTAATAGCCGTAGGAGAAGTAATTGATTTGAGTTGATGTGTATGTTGCTGATGCTGTTGCTGCTGGTGTGTATTCTTATTCTTTCTATTATGAAAATTATCAAGCAATGTTTGTATAGAATCTATCAATGCAGTTGCAAGTTGTACATCTCCTTCCTCATTATCATTCAATCCCAATGAAGAAGAATCAGATTGTACAAAGAAATCGACACTCCTCTCTTCACTAACAAGTGAGAAACAACATTCACTATTACTTGGTATACTACTACTACCATTCTTTGCAATATATGCTTGGAATGCACTACTGCTATTACCTTTTACTATTTCAATAATATCATCAATCAACAATTCATGTTGTCCATTGCTATTCTTCTTGAACAATGGCGATGATAGCAATGATGATTTAGTTGTTGTCGATTCATTGTTATTATTAGCAGTAGGATCACTCCAAATAAATCTCAGTGGATATTCTGCTTTGACAATGTAATACCTCTTGGTTGAATTTGTTTGATTGTCGTCAAACAATGCTATTTCTACACTTTGTCCCGATGCTATTGTTGATCCATCATCATCATTATATGGTTTGATACGGAGATATCTCTTCTTTGCTGTACCAAAGGTATGAAAGGGAACTTTGTATAGATTTGTTGTACTGCTACCACCACCGCCCCATAGTAGACTTGGTACCTGTAGTATTGGCGGCGGATTGCTGATAGTAGACATTAATCAAACTGTTGAATAGTTCTAATAGCCGCAGGCCGGCAGGGGATATACTGAACCGCGAGTTGATGTATTCTATCTTTGCAATGATTTATTTTTTGATTTTTATATAGAATTAGAATTGTTTCATTGACGACCGCTGCATGAATGAAATCATATCATACTAAGCCTACTATCGATTTACAGTATTGATGAATGTAGTTGTTTAATTGCGCCGCCGATAAAGCTGGGTTCATTTGTGAGCTCTTGCCTCTTGCTCCTTTTTTATACTTTCGTACTTTATGGGCCGTAAATACGCACATAATCGTCAGGCGTCTCAACTTGAGTGGGCAGACTAAGGACGCAACTGATGAGAATAACAGACCAAAAGATTGCTTTGCTTGCCCTAGACCGATCAGGTTGAATAATAATAGTATGAGTATGCAGTGTGTATAATGTAATAGTAGAGAGTTATTGTAGCTAAAATTTCTACAACTACAAGCAGAAGAGACATAAGTATATCTGTCCCTTCTCCTACATATTGTACTTTGATGGTATGTAACTAATCCTCTCTACTCTCCCTACGTCAAACTCTTCTAATGGATCACTCAATGTCATGCTCTGAGTACGGCTAGTACAAGAGTTGACATCCATACATGATGCCTCCTTATCTACTGAATCCTCCTTGTCCTTAGATTGTCTCTCTATTCTTTCACAACACTCAAGAGCACGTAATATTCTTTTCTCTTTGTCATATGTTGGAACAGTGATAAATGGAGGAACGTTTGACCAATGTTGACTATTGTTGCCGCCGCCGCTACGTCCGGTTGTGCTTGTTGTTCTTCCAGCTAACTGCATTTGTACCCCTAAAACTAGCGTTCCATTCACTAAAGATTGTAATATATTTGATCGTTTGGCAAAGTTCTTAATACCAATATTATCAGACATACTCCCACGTGCTCCAAACTTATGCGATGAAATGAAGAATGGTCTACACCCTACGACTTCTCTCCCATTTGAATCTTTCACAATGATAGAGTAATTAATATGTATGCTCGTATTTGAAACGTTTATAAGATATATGGCCACGTGTCTATCCAATTCTTTCGATGAGCGTGCTCCACCTGGTTTGATCTTTAATATCCAATGACATCCTAAACAAGTAAATATTGGTGATTTAATTCCTTGGCCTATTAGCGGTAGATGATTTGCAAAGTTATGGTATCGAATTTCAGCCGTGTCCCACCCTTGAAAGTTAGCTGTGGGCGTTCCAACATCTATAATTGTGGTAGTAGACTTACCCATCGTTGATGATATGCCATTTGATGTCAGTGTCAGGAATTGCAATTGCAATAGGTACAAAACAATATTATGCTATGACTTTCCCTTTAAAGTCAATCGAACACCGAGTATATGCTTCAACCAGAGGTATGACAATAGTAGACGATATTCCTATATCCACTTAACCTTTTTTTAATCAAATAATATTACATAGCAATCCTCTGCCAAATCCACTGCCATCAAAGCGACATCCACTCTGCTACCCCGGCTATGACTTACGATATGACCTGTAAAATCGTAAGCTATGGGCTGCGTACATAAAAAATGTATGGCGTACGACTCAAATTATGAGAGTTGATCGATGTTATCTATGTGATACGATAATGTTTTACCTTGACACTCAACAATATATAAGGAGCTAGCGGCTAGAGTGGAAACAAAGAAGCAAGTCAAATTAAACAGCCCAAGGACTTCGTAGTAGGATAGGATTATGTTCTTCTTTGGATGGTCGATTCATCGCAATGGCAGCAACGCCATTAACATACTACTCATACTGATATCATATTGCTGGTTATCATTACTTCTTATTAGAGTTGATGCATTACATCCAAATGAAGTAAGCATGGGTACTACAATCCTTGCAGTTCGATATAAAGGTGGTGTCGTTGTTGGTGCTGATACACGTACGAGTGTATCTGGCTATGTGTCCAATCGATATGCTGTAAGTGGTTTATAAATCAAGATGCATTTGTTATGATCTCAGCATCCTCACAATCTTCATCTTTTCTTACTCTAAACCCATACAGGCCAAACTAACATTTGTGTTGGATAGAAATGTTGATAACTTTGTTGCATCATCACCATCACCATCATCAAATAATAATGCCGACGGTGGACAAATTTTAGAATCTTCTTCTGATACTGTTAGTAACGCAGCCGAAGCATCGACATGTGTAGTTTGTAGATCAGGCTCGGCAGCAGATACACAACATCTAGCATCAATAATCAGATCAGAACTTGTATCACGTCAAATATTATATCGAATACCTGGCACCATAACCCATGTTGCATCATTACTACATAATATATTAGTTAATAATAAAGATGACCTATCAGCAAGTTTAATCTGCGCTGGATATGATCATGAAATGGATAGGGGTGTGATATATACGATAAGTCCTGGAGGGACTGTATTTGAGGAAACATCATGGGCAGCTGGTGGTAGTGGTTCGACTTATATCTTGGGACATTTAGATTCGTGCCATCCCAAGGGTATAGATGATAAGGCGGAGGTGATATTGCAAACAGAAGAGGAGGCATTAGCATTTGTATCAAATGCCATTGGCATTGCAATGGATAGAGATGGAAGTTCGGGCGGTTTCATACGGATGTATGTGATTAATAGATCTGGAAAACGTTTTGTTGCGGTTTCTAGGAATAAGAGCAAGAAGGAAGAGAAGGAGAGACGAGCGACAGGAGGATCTGCATTGTCTCTGAAACACTTTGCTCCACCAATATCTACTCCCTCCATATCACAGTGAATGAGCGGTGGGGTTTCGTTCATAAAATCAAATACCAATAGTTCATATTAATGTAGATAAAATCTTTAATTATCAAAGCCTTGATTAATCCAATCGTAATCAAATATCAATTAATAGCACTAATATCAATCTACCCCCACGGGAAAAGACCCCATAAACCTCATTCAAAGATTTGAAACCTATGTATTGCCTACGATACTATTTGGACTCTCTAGAGATAGAGAGGGCAAAGAACTCAACCAATTAACTGTTTAGTTTTATTTATATTCGGTGGGCAAAGTAAATCTACTAGCCGTACTCTCATCTTGTCCATCCATATACAATAATCCAGTCAATGGCATATGATCCCACAACAATGTTAATTCAACTTCAGTACCACGTAATTCATCCTTCTGATCAACCAATCCATACTTTACAAAAACATTTTCTTCTTGTATAACTTTATTTGTATCAGTATTTTCAATAATACGATCCCATAATACTATTTGATTCTTGGGATTGGTTGGTGTTTTATATGTTGCTACTACATATACGAATATTTGTTTAATGTTCCAATGGAATGCGGGGTTCATATCAGCCTATTAATATTATGTGCAAACAATTTTGATGTTTTTGGAAATTTCAATTAGTATACTCATACAAAACAACAACAAACAGCAAACAACAACAGCACACACAAAACAACACTATAAACTTACATGTAAATCAAAACTCAACAAGGCACGATCAACACCACCATGATTTTTTAAACTTTTCATATTATTCAATTGCAATGTATGTATGTTTGGTTTATATTTGTTGGAATGTCCAATTTTGGATATTGCCGCTAATATTGATAGACATAGTAAGACTGTTAGGCCGAAGAATACTACGGCGTTTAGACGTACCCAGACTGTATGCATGCTTAATTGGAGGTTGTGTTCTTCTACCTAATTTTGAATTGTTGTTGTTAGAAGTAGATCAAGAGAGATGATAAAAGAGAAGTTCAGAAATCTGAGTACATCATATGTACATATATATCTTATGCACAAGAAACAATTGTATTACAAACAGCACGGCCGTGTAAACTATACCACAACAATTATTCATCAACACAATTAACACACCAGATAATTCAATGATGGATGGAGAGTGCAAATTAAAAGAATAATGCAGCACACAAGTACAAAGGGGGCATCCAAATTATTGGGGGGCTACAACCCTTGCCCACTCTCACTCTTCCACTAATCACTTATCACCGCCTAACCGCACCTCATTCACCGCACTATCAAATAAAAAGCCAAATAATACTCCTCTCATCTCGCTCGTGGCAGTTATCCTACCCCCAACTAGTTAGTACGGTGGTCAAAGAGCTTTAAAGAGACTATTATTATCTGCTGTTACCGCCGCCAATTTGTTATCACACGTAATAGCATATAAATACTCAACAATTATCGATTTTTGGGTAAGTTTCTTTTTGTTGGATGTTATCTAAATTTTGGGAAAGAGATATCACATACTGCTTGGACATGAAATGCTAAGTATATAGGGAGCTTATTTTGTGTGTGGGGCTTATTTTGTGGTATAAAACATACAAGATATAGCTAGAAGTGTTTGGTCGCCTTATTATGACTTATGTGATATGTGCACAAAGGGAGATAGTTGTTGTTTACAATTGTTGCAGTGGGTGTGGGTGGAAGAATGTACTTTTACTTTATTATTCATCCTTTGCCGACGTATTTCTCACCTTCTACATATCTTCATCTATACTTTCTAGATTTATATATATCATTAAAAAAAGAAGAACACAATGAAAATATCTGTGGCAATAAGTTGTTTATTGGCAACTACAGCCACAACAACATATGCATTCTCGTTTGTACCTACACATCGTGCAAATTTGATTACTACCACTCAACAAAAACAGCAACAACAATATGGTTCAGCGTCAAAATTGGTAATGAAAGATTCTGAATCAAGTGAGGGTGGATCAAAATTTAGCCTATCAAATCTCTTCTCGGGTGATGGGAAGTCATCCTCATCCTCCCTTCGTGGTTCGTCAACATCATCATCAACTTTATTAGAACCCCATCCAAGTAAACGTGATCATATCAATCCACTTAATGCACTTTATCCACCCAACCGTGAGACAATCGAAAATGAAAGAGTCAATTCTTCAGAAGGAGGAGGTTCACTACCATTGCCATTCCACTCATCAGTAACATCGGGTGTACTTCCCAATGGTTTTTCATACATCTTCTTACCAAATAGATCACCACCAGGACGATTTGAGGCACATTTACAAGTATTTAGTGGATCAGCCGATGAACTCGAACCTCAGCAGGGTATTGCACACTTAACTGAACACGTTGCATACATGGGATCACGTAAGCGAGAACGTTTATTCGGTACCGGGTCACAAACGAATGCCTATACTGATTTTCATCATACAGTTTTTTATGCGGCATGTCCAACATTGGCACCAGGACGAGGCAGTACGCCCATGTTACCCATGGCACTTGATGCATTATGTGACGTTATGGAGGCACGATGTGATCCATCCCGTATCGAAAAGGAACGTCAGGCGGTATTATCTGAAATGACAATGGTTAATACAATTGAATATCGTGTTGAGTGTCAAATATTAAGTACCTTACATCGTGAGAATCGATTAGCGAAACGTTTTCCAATTGGTAAAGAAAGTTTAATCCAAAGTTGGAAACAGGATGATGTTAAGACATGGCATCGAACACATTATCGTCCTGATAATGTATTGTTATATATTGTTGGTGATTTAGACCCCTCAGTTGTCGAGAAGACTATACAAGATAAGTTTGGACATTTAACTGCCGAAAAGCAGGGGAGTCAAATTAAGATACAAGAATTAAAGAAGGAGGCTAGTCAATTAGCCGATGCTGTTGTGGGTAGTACAATGAAACAGGCACAGAGTTGGCATTATCCACCTGTTCGACATGATTTCTGTGTTGGTGAGGGTGTGAAGGATATTTTAGATGAAGCAGGTGAAACTGGACAGTTAATTCGTAATGATGCTGCCAAGGCCGACGAGGATGAGATTAGTATTTATGATATTCATTTACAACAACCATATGATTTGGATGACAAGGTCCAATTCTTAAAGGAGGCTGAAATGTCACCGGGGAAGATTATACGTCCACATATTTTCAAGCATGAGTTATTACAGAATTTTTCATTCCATCTATTTGCAAAACGGCCCGTGGAACCTATTAAAGACATTGCTAGCTTTCGTCGAAGTTTGGCAAGGAGGGTTTGTTTAGCGGCGTTGCAAATTCGGTTAAATGTGGGAGGTAGGTCGGATGACCCTGCATTTACATTTGTGGAGTTTAATCAATTGGATAGTGCACGTGAGGGTTGTGCGGTATGTAGCTTAGACATGACTGCCGAGCCAAATCGCTGGGAGGAGGGAGTAGTAACATCTATATCTGAAATTCGTAAATTGGGCTTGTATGGAGTTACGCCTGGTGAGATGGAGCGATATGCCTCGGCATTATTAACCGATGCTGAACAATTAGCAGCCCAGGGAGATATGATTTCACATAGTGATCAATTGGCATACTTGATGGAAACTGTTGCCAATGGTCATACATTCATGAGCCCTGAGCAGAGTTATGCGGTAACAGAACAGGCCTTAAGTACTTTAACGCTTGAGGAGGTGAATGAGGCTGCCAAGGAATTGTGTGCACACATTACCGGGTTGAAGGATGGAGAGGCGACGAGTTCGGGTGTTGTGGTGGCAGTGGCGTGCACGCCTAAGTCAGCGACCGAAGGTGATGCCATGGCATCCTTAAATGAAGATAAGCTGTGTGCGGCAATTCGTAAGGCATGTACAGTTGACGTCAAGCCAGTGGAGGATGTGGTAGTGCCACATACCCTGGTAACACCTGACGAGTTAGAGAAGGCAATGAAGGACCACCCTCCCGCTTGGGAACCGGGTCAATTCTCCGATGGTACGCCCAATACACCTGCCGACCGTATCACCCGTCCCTTCACTCTACGTCGTTTGGGCAATGGTATTCGTGTGGGCATTGCTCAGAATACTGCCGAGTCTCAACGGGGACACTTGCGTCTCGTGGCACCAGGAGGACGCGATGCCGAGGAACGGTTCGGGTTTAAGGCTGGCTCCCTTGCCGTGGGTGCACGTGCCATGCAGGAGGGCGGATCATTTGGTCGATTCAGCCGTGAACAAGTGGAGCTCTTTGCCGTGGACCATTTGATCATGGTTGAAATTAACTGTAACGAGGAGGCATTGACTATGGACTTTGTCTTCCCTACTACCAACGTGGGTAATTCTGGCTATGGCGACGACATGAAATTGGGCATAACAGGAACTGAGAGTGTTATGCAAATCGTTCGTGAGATACTGATTGAGTTCAATTGGGAGGAGGATGCATTGAATAGGAGTAAACAGAGCTACCGTACGGCACATGAAAGTTTAGGGAAGAGTTTGGAAGGAAAGAGTACTGAAATGATTATGGAAGCTGTGGCTAGTGGCGATCCAAGGTGAGGACAAGTTGTTTTGGTCTACTATGTTCATGTCTCGTTCAGATTCAGTGCCGAATTCTAAAGTCTCTCTTTTTCATGCGCACACTCTACCTTTCGCAGATTCTTGTCGATTGATGTGGATACCGTCAATGCTGTCACCCTTGAAGATGCCAAGAATGCCGTCATGTCCCAACTGATGCCAAAAGATATTGAAATTTCCGTCTCAGGTGACTTTGTAGTGAATGATGTACTTGATATGATTCTCAATTACATTGGCACTGTCACCGCAGATGCTAATTCAGAGTATGCAGTTGAACAAGCCAAGAAGGATTTCAGTGGCGTGCCTGCACTTGAACTACCTGGCAAACATCTTGATTTGGAGCTGGAAGATTCAGACCCGCGTGCTGTAGCTTATGTCGCAGGGGCTGCACCCAACTCATGGGGATTCCTTGCTGATGGATCTACCGTTGCGCAACGAGTTAGCGAGGCTGACAAACGAGCTAGTGATTACGACAAACAACGGAGGGCCCACCCATTGTTTGCCAATGCCGCCCTCTCATTGGTATCTGAAATTGCCAATAGACGGCTTTTCAGCACTGTTCGTGAAAGGAAGCAGTTAACATATGATGCCAACTTTTCTTTGACTGGATTTGAGAGACTGAAGGGTGGATGGTTCTTGGTTACCGTCACTGCCTCGAAGGAGAAGGCAAAAGCAGCATTAGAAGCCTGTAAAGAAACTCTCGAGGCACTCAAGACGTCGAATCCAATCTCACCAGATAATCTCGAATCTGCCAAACGTGTCGTATTGAACCGACACGAGGGAGAGCTCCGTACCTCACAATATTGGGCCACGATGATGTCTGGCATCCAAGAGGAGTCCATTCCATTGAAGGGACCACTTTCAGTGACCGACTTCCATGCCGTAATTGAAAGCATGACCACAAGAGATCTTCAGCTAACTCTCGATTGTATGGGCTTGGAAGAGAGTGAGCTTTATACTGCAATTGGGAAGACAGTACAGCCTGAAGGATTGGTGGATGATGGCATAGTCAAGGCCTCACCAATGGCTGGACAAGAT
>Ga0214479_101056_pt1 | contig 12751 bp, 9 predicted proteins | sample M1_20Mar14CPVII9_5_FD_165054 | JGI IMG/M metagenome (GOLD analysis project Ga0214479, IMG submission 165054) | Marine eukaryotic communities from Monterey Bay, California, United States - M1_20Mar14CPVII9sort6BwellE14 | ecosystem: Environmental > Aquatic > Marine > Unclassified | place: USA...
CAACGCGGGAGCATAAATCTTTGCAATACTACACACATTATCAGAGAGACGGGAGCATAATCTTTCCTATCCTAACATAATCATATATCAATATTCTTTGCAAAACACCAAGGTACACTTCATTGCAATCTTTCATCTGTACATAAGAATAGTGACATCGTATGCAATTATATCTTTCCTCTATACAAATCCTAACATAATCAAAAGAGATGACAAAGGACAACAATACCAAGAATGTGGTTAGTGGGCCAACTCTTACAACATCTAAAATTGAATTGCAAAACATATTGAATGTTGGATTACAATCAAAGCCGAATGATATTGCCCTCTTCACATCAGATGAACAACAGATATGGACATTTAAGAAATTGAATGAAGTTAGTGATAATGTTGCCCATTCATACATCAAATTAGGTGCCAAGGTAGGTGATCGTATAGCAAGTTTATTACCAAATTGTGTTGAACTATTTGTACACTACATTGCCTGTTTCAAAGTAGGATTAGTTTTAGTACCGATGAATTTCAGATATAAACCACCGGAAATTGATCATGCATTACAATTAAGTGGGTCTTCAATACTTGTATCAGTTGTTGATAGGGAGGAGGATTTGAAGCAGCTAAATGTACAGCCAACCTTGGGGATTGTTTCATTAGGTGGAGGTGGAACATTAAATTACTTGTCTACTTTTGAAAGTTTAATGAAAGTGGAAGAGGAAGGTAGTGTTGATATTACAACTTTACGTCATCCCGAAGCAGAAGGAGATGCTTCGTCTGTCATCTTCTTTACTTCTGGAAGTACCGGAAAGCCAAAGGGAGTTACTCATACATACACCACATATGGATATTGCTTAGCATCAATGATTCAAGCTCTCAACATTACAAAAGAAGATGTTGTAATGCCTGCATCATCCTGCTCTCATGCAGCTGGGTTTCTTTACTCGTTATCATCACTGGCTGTTGGTGGTCAAGTAGTAGTGGCCGCTAATGGTACAGCAGATGTAGTATTACCTCTTTTAAGAACGGCTCGACCAACAATCTGCTTCTTTCTACCGTCTTTTATGCTTATACTGGTTCGGGATGAAAGGACAAAACGAGAAGACTTTGAATCTGTACGGCTCATGCAAAGTGGCGGAGATAAAGTTGCAAGTCTACTACAGAAAGAATTCAATCAGAAAAGTGGATTGTTTATCAGTGAAATCATGGGAATGTCTGAGGCCGCCCCCATTACTATTCACGGGGAGAACGAACCTGAGGAGAAGCGAGGTTCTATTGGTAGGCCAGCTCCAGGGATATCCATATCAGTCAGGTAAGTAAGCAACTTTATTTAGTGCTTCTTTGTTCATATCATATGAACAAAAAACTAACACTCATCGCCCCTCTCTCTACATAGAGATGTTGCCACAAAGGAAGAAGTACCACTAGGTGAGGACGGCAGAATGTGGATTAAAGGCCCCCTTGTGATGACTGGATATTGGGACAATCCTAAAGCAACATCTGATACTTTTGATGATGATTGGATGGATACTGGAGATGTTGTACATGCCGATGCCGACGGTTACGTTTGGTTTGCAGGTCGTCAGAAACAGATCATCGTTCATGATGGAAGTAATATAAGTCCATTAGAGGTGGAAGATGTGTTAATGGGACATGAAGCTGTGGATGCTGCTGCAGTTGTCGGAGTTCCTGATATCGTTCATGGCGAGATTGTTCATGCCTTTATTACATTAAAAGATGGCAAGGAAGTTAGTGAAAGAGAACTCATTAAACATGCTCAGCAACAAATTGGATACAAGGCACCTGAAAAGATTACCTTCCTAGATGCAATGCCATTGAATCCAACAGGTAAAATGGATCGGGCTGCACTGAAGAATATTGGCACGGATGATAACGACACGACGACATTGCCTCCGATGGTTCAAAAGATGGCTAGGAAATGGATGCGTAATGTTCTTATGAGACGAGCATCAGCGGAGGCCCGACGAAGGAGTAGTATGGTTGAAATGGATCAAATATCACCTAAATTGTTGCAACTGCTCGAAGCTGACGCTGAGATGGATGAGTAGAATTAGGATAGAGGATGTGTGTAGTATGAAGAAGTTTAGGATACCGGAGACTTATTTTGAACTATAGGCTAAGTTGTTTCACATCCCAAGGCTAAATACAATATTAATAGACTGGTCTAGTCATATTACATTAGCACTGTAGTATTCAATCTGAACAGGGAGTAGTAGTGCAATCTAAACCCTTACCCCTCGTTGAAACTGAGCTCCGTATCAAGTACGGCCTATAATCTCGATACGGAAAATCGTAATCCCCAAAATGAGTTAATGATTAATTTGTGTCGTGTTTGCAAAGGTTGCACCTTACCCTTGCATATTAATAGAGCGTCTTGAGTTGATGATGGTACATCAGTTGAGGGAGAAGAATAAGATCATATTTATCTTGTGGTTATTGCAGGTTTGTACATTGACTGTATCTTACACACATCAATCCTACATCTCACATACTACATTGCACAATCCATCACACAATAGTATGATACTACCAATTTACTTTCATCTAAACTTCGGCTTGCAACTCCTACCTCAACATTGGAATTTGGTGCCTTGGATTTGAGAAAGTCATGATCCGCCTCAAGCTCCTTATCAAAGAAGACTCGTTCAGTACGTGCATAGTTGTATGTTAATGCTCGTAATTCCTTTGTATCCTTCTCTAATGTAATTCCACCCACATTACACTTATCATTTGAATATATCTCTTCTAATGTTTTCCCAGTCTTTAAATCGACCTTGAGTAATGCAGTTGTCTCTCTGTCCAATGAGGATGTTAAATAACCCGTCTCACCACCTGGGAAGAAGTTGATTAAACCACCTTCTTCACCATATGGAAAGTGAAAGACATCCTTCCACTCTGTATCGTCTTTTGATCCTTGTACTAAATCAGCTGACATTCTAATCCTAATTGTTGTGGAACTATCCTCGGAGTTTCGTACAGTTGCAGCTCTAATCTCAAATGATTCGTCCTCAGTCTTCCATCCGATGACATCTCCAGGATTAATTGTGTCTAAATGCTTTTCACCAGTTTTATAGAATACTCTGTACATATCAAAACACTTAGAATCCCTTTCATTAGTACCAACCAATATCTGATCTGGATATCGATAATTTGTAAATATATTCTGCGCTTTGACATCATCACCCGGTGTTAAATCTTTCACGGGTGGTAAATAGTTTGCTTCGTCAGTATCAAATGCTGAAAGTGCATCAACAGCAAACAAATGAAAGTTCTCATCGCCATCATTATCATTCATATAAAAGATTGTGGATGAATCATATGCCCATGATACTGATCGAATTGCACGCTTGGGCTCATTTGTTATCATTTTATCAGTCAATTTAGATGCATCGGGTATACTTAAATCACGTATGAAGATATTCATTACATCATTTGGTCTATATATAATATTATAAGAGAGTAGTTGGAGCACATGATGTGTTCACATTGCAAAAAAGACATCTCTCAACAAAACTTACGATGGTGCCAGATATGCTAAATATTTACCATCCGGAGATAATGTAGGTGAAATATTCTCGGGATTACCAAATAATACCTCACGTGGTATTAGTTCATCAGATGTTGCGCGTTTTGTTGCAAACATTATGCTAGTTTTTGGTGCACAATTGATTTTAGATTTGTGATTTGTAAATGATATTGGAGATATAAAGGCCGAAGTGAACAGAGGTGACAACAATATTGCAATGTAAGCAAGTATGTGTGCTTTACTATAAAGAACCATATCTATTGGGCGCTTAGAGAAGTAATACATACATACATGCCGATTGTTGACATACAATTGACAATTGACAATGATTCATCAATATTCAGTATTGGGTTCGACCGACCACCGACCCACACTAAACTTATTTTAGTTAGAAATCTGAGTTTAGCAAGTCCAACGACAAATACCTAAAAACTTCACAAATCAAGGCGGTATATCGATAGCAGCCTATACGACGGCACGGCGGCCACATATATCTTTATCGACGGGTAGCAAATATATCTGCGTCCACCATAGAAATTGTTTGAGCAAAATTTTATAAAATCAATACATAAATTATTACCTTATGATGGAAGACAAAGAGAACAATATCAATGTGGATAACTCTGCATCCACAAAGCTAAAAGTTAACACTAGTACTGAGCTATTATCACCGTCTACGGAGGCACCAACAAAGCAGTCAAATGAACTGCTATCACCAACAAACTCGGAGTCGGCTCTTCTTATGGTATCACCCTTTAACAACAACAACAATAATACTAATAATCAGCTACAATTATCAACACCTGATACGAAATCACCAATACCACCACCAAACTCGGAACATATCCAAAGTGCATTTAAAGATTTTGATACTAAACTTAATACAGAAGTTAGTATAGTTGATAAAATTTATGATGTGAAAGGTACAGCTACTAAAAATCGAAATGGTAATAATGGATTGAATGGTAACAACGAAGAGTTACTAACTTCATCACCTGAGAGTGATTGTGTCAATTCACCTACGCCTCCTGTTTTCCCACCATATCAATCACCCAAACGTAGTCCATCTCGGTCACCAATGCGTCAAATCTTTAGTAATAAGGTACATTCCAAGTATGAAGTTAATTCACCCATCCAATCTTCTAATACTAACAAAACACAACCAAAGAGTAATAAAATGAGATTATCAGAATGTTTCCGGCAGGCTGAATTAACAATGAATAATGAAGTTGAAGATTTTAATTTGGTTGCTTCTACAGGTCAGGGTACTGCAACCAAAAATAAGAATAGTGGTGTGAATTTTAATGGTTTGGGAGATAGTTCACCAGAGAGTGATATAAATTATTCACCTACGCCCCCTGTATTCCCTCCGTATCAATCACCTGTTCGATCTCCATTACGTACATCAGTATCACCTTTGAAATCATCACCTCTTCCTACATCTTCTGTACCGTCCGCACAGAAATCACCAACAAATGGTAAACAATCAAACATTACACCAAACACACGAACATCCATGGATTATTCAAGTATGAAACCTTCAGTAGCAGCAGCTGTACCTATTGATAACAGTAAAAAGTCTTTATTTCGTATATCCTACATGGCCATGTTAAATGAAGATGATAGTAGTAGCAGTAGTAGTGGAGAGGATGGTGGAGATGAGGCTTCTAATAATAATGAGAATGAGGATATGGATGATACATTTAATAACAGTTTAGAGGGTGGTGATGAGGTAGTTGAGGAGGAAGAAGAAGATGGGCCAATTGAGATTGACTTGTCAACACTCAATTTAGAAGAATCTGATGATGATGAAAGTGTAATAAAGTTATCCAAGACACCAAATAAACGACGTGTTATTCATGATGACGATAGTGATGAGAGTTCGGCGGCAAGTGAGGAGAAGAGTAATGCATCGGAAGTGGAATCTACTACATCAGATAATCCCAAAAAGGAGGAAGCACAACCGCTAGATGACCTCGGGAAAGGACTGACAGGGCTTAACCTTGATGACAAAGGTAGTAGCAGTAGTGAATCAGAGGAAGAGGATAAAGAAGTCGACCCTAGTTTCCAAGCAGGAGGTGGCTTCTCCTCATTTGACAGTAGCAGTGGTGAGGAAGTAAGTTTCAGTAGTACCGACTCCAACAATAACAATACATCTCAAGATGATAGTGTAATGATGTGCTTCGACGCATGTGGATGTTGGCAACTTGATGAAAATAACAGTGGTGACCTATACCTCTCTAGCAATTCAAACAAGTGGCCAAAGGTACGATTACCACTGCCATTATATAACAAGTTATTCCAACATCAACGGATTGGTGTGCAGTGGATGGCTAGTTTGTATAAGAATGAGATCAAGGGAGGTATCCTTGCAGATGATATGGGTGTAAGTCAGTAGCTCCTGTTCGGTGTGTTGAATTATACATGTATCTTTATGCTCATCTTTGTCCATTGCACCTCTGAATCACAGATGGGCAAGACTATGCAAACACTGGCATATCTCGGATCGTTGATGAGAGCCAAGACAATAAACAACGCGATAATCGTATGTCCAAAGTCAGTAGTTCGAAGCTGGGAGAGGGAAGCGAACCTCATTCTCAAGAATATGTGTGTACCTAAAGCTTCAGTTTATGCCGTCACCAGTGACATGGGTAAGGAGAAGAGGAAACGAGTCTTTGCCGATGCATTCTGTTGCAGTGTTAATGCCCCTCGACTTGTCGTTACAACATACGGACTTATCTCAAGTCACATTACTGATTTGACTAACATTGCCAAGACATATGAAGATAACCATTGGCAATACGTTGTACTGGTTAGTATTGTTTTGTCATATGATTTCGTGTGTTCAATATTTATTGTCTATGATTTGAGTGTATCATTTTGCCTTCACGTATCTTCATTTGATTGACTTTGCAAGCCGTACATATGCACTAACACAAGTTGCCATCATTCTCTCCTTCTCTATATATTGCACAACGCGCATCTTTCAGGACGAAGGACATTTGATCAAGAATAGCAAAACCAAGACGCATATGGATGTTAAGATCTTGTCACGTTCGCCACAGACGCGGAGATTGCTGTTGACGGGTACACCAATTCAGAACAATATGAAAGAGTTACATGCCTTGTTTGACTTTGCCACATCTTCTAAGCTTCTTGGATCAATCAAAACTTTCCTCAACAAGTATGGAGATCCTATCGAAGAAGGTAGGCAGCGTAATGCATCTCCATGGACGATTAAGAAGAGTGCAGAGATGAATGCAAAACTGAAACAAGTGCTTGAGCCGTACTTTCTCCAACGACTAAAGAAGACAACTTTCGAGGACACGATGCCAACTAAGAAGGAACTCGTGGTGTTTACAGATCTATCAAGTAAGCAACGACGAATGTATGAAGCTTATACAGACGAGATGGTGTTTGATGCAGAAATGTCATCACCATTAGCTGCCGTGTCTCATCTGAAGATGTTGTGCGGCCATCCATTACTTGTTAAGGCAGCTTCATCAAAGTACAAAGAAGTTGATGTAGATTTGTTAGTGAGGGATAGTGCCAAGTTACAAGTTCTTATTGAGCTTATTCAACGCTTGAAACGTTCTGGCCATAAAGCACTGATCTTCTCCCAAAGCACGAAGATGCTAGATATCATTGAACGAGTCCTTGATTCCATTACATACCTGCGTATTGATGGCTCATCTGCCGAAAAGGACCGGCAACGGTGTGTGGATAGCTTTAATGATCCTGAATGTGGTATAGATGTTATGATTCTTTCAACTAAAGCTGCCGGCGTGGGTTTGACGTTGACGGGGGCGGACAGAGCTATCATCTACGATCCAAGCTGGAATGTAAGTAGGATCTTCTTTTTGTGATGATTATCAATAACTCACACTCATTTCTTATCATCCCTTATAGCCTGCGGATGATGCACAAGCAGTAGACAGATGTTATAGAATTGGTCAAACCAAGCCTGTCACTGTTTATCGATTCATTGCTGCCGGTACTGTTGAAGAGAAGATGTATGAAAAACAAGTACACAAAGACGGCATCAAACGTGTGCTATTGTCGAGTGATACCTCGACCGCAAGGTACTTCGATAACAGTGAACTCAAGGATCTGTTCAAGCTAGCACCCCAAGGAACTTGTGCTACTCTTGAGAAGTTCAATCATAAATCAGATAACAAGGTCAAGTCTAGCTTTCTTACAAAGAATCCATCTGTCGTTGGCGTTGCTTCACATGATGCTTTATATGCAGCAGCTGGTTCTGTGGATCAATCAGTAGATGTCGACCTTACCTCATCAAGCAAACGGCCATCTTCGGAGGCTCTTCCCTTTTCAAAGGCGCCTTATCAAAAGGACACAGGTATACACAAGTCAGTCTCAAGTGAGATTGAAGACTTGACAGCTGACACACCTTTGAAGCCACTTGGAGGGTTGAATAAGACAAGGCAACGGATCGAAGATGCCAAGAAAGAACGAGCACAAGCAAATACCGCCTTGTCCAAGACAAACAAGAGCTCTGTAGAAAGTATTTTACAAAAAGTGGATGAGCTGATAGAGAATGAACATCACGGTGAAGCAATGTCCGAGCTGCTGGACATTGTTGAAAACAAGATGGACACAATAGGAGGGGATGAAAAGCTAGAGCTACACAAGAAGGTGTCTTCTATTGCATGTCTTTTGGGATGGTTATGATTCTAGAGGCATGTAGTACAAGCTCTAAGGAGAAGACTTAAAGATAAAAGTGATAGACAAAGATCAATCAGACTTTCGTTACTTTTTACCCTATTCTATTGTACATGTTGAGTATGCCCAATTCGTCATACTCGTGTTACTCGTCAGCCATATCATCAAGGCCGATAACGATCATCATAGCCAAGGCCTTGTCATCACAATCTTCATCGATATCAATAAAGTACGCATCCTTGATGGTTAAGCGCTTCTTGTGTACTTTAAAAATGGTCTTGGCTCCCTCCTTGACTGTATAGTTGTGATGCAAGATGCTACCATATACTTGCCAGTCACGATCACCACGAACTTTGATTACATAATTATCACGAACTACTCCAACCATGCGTTTCTTAATCTTGGCAATCTCCTTACCACTACGATTTTCAATCTTCATAGTATCACGCACACGCATCTTACGTTCTTGTACCTGATAGAGTACCTCACCATGCTTTGATTTGCGAATGTTGAAAGTCTCACGAAGACGAAGTACTTTGTTGTCAACATAGAACTTGGTCTCTCCGGTACGACCTCCACGACGGTGTGATGCCTCCTTAATTTCAAAGTCTTTCCCGAGGGTAAGTAACTTCTCACGCATTACATATGTGTTGCCACCTCCGCCACTACTGCCATGACTTGAGTGGCTACCCTTGGATGAGCACGAAGATGAGTAGGACGAGTTGCAACTACTCTTGTGACTAGAGTGAGACTTGCAACTACCCTTGGAACTCTTTGATGAACATGAAGATGATACAGATGATCCACCACGACGTTTGTTACGGCGGTCCTGACGGTTCTCTTGGCGTGCTTGGCGGCGTTCGGCAAATCGAGTCATTTTGATGTTATGTGTTATTGTTGTTGATTAGTAAGTTGTATTGATGTGTTTGTGTTTCAAGCTGGATGCTTTTGGTTTTTATGAGATGAGTATTAAAATATAACTCATTGGCAAAACAGGATTGTATCTAATCCTGATATAAACAAGTCGTAATATATAATCAGGAATGGCTATCCATGGATATAGATTGACGATGAGAATGTATATTTAGAGATATCGACCTGAGTACCGAATACAAAGACTGACTTTCTCGAAAGATCCAAGAACGGCACTCCTCTGTCGTAAACAGAAGATAGGTATCTCACATTTCCTCCCCGTTTTTCTATGATCTATGATTAGAAAGATGGGATTGGTATATGTTTAGACCAATGGTTGGTTGATAATTCATCTCATAAAATGCAAAAGCATATCCCGAGCAATCCAAAATCAAAGCAGAACACAGTCAAATCTTACTCACTTCTTTCACTTTTCATATACCATACACTAAATCATCATGGGTCTTTTAGCCAATGCCAAGGAACGTCGTCAAGAACGTCGTACAAACAGGAAGGAACGTCGTCAAGGCCGTCATAGTAACCGTGAGAATCGTAGGGATAGCCGTCGTGGAAGTTTCTGTTCATGTGGAAGTGAATCTTCTTTCTCGTCGTCGTGCTCTTCCAAGGGTAGTCACAAGAGCCATGGCAGTCACCATAGCCACAAGCACAGCCATAAGCATTCTCACAAGCATTCTCATAAGCACTCTTATAAGCCTTAGAAGTGAATCGGAGAACCATAACAGGAAGCATTGAGGAAAATATTCCCGAGGATACTATAGGATACCGATGAAAATGGACGACTTGTACTTGTAAAGTATTGTACTCGTAAAGTAAAACTCATACCCCCAGCTCAATACACCTTCTTAGTTTCCTCCTGTAGGTCTCTCTTTCTTACTTTTTAGAGGTCAATAAAGTCCATTCGAGTTATCAAAAGTTGCAATAACATCTGAGTATTGTTCGATGATTGATGCAACCTTCTCGTGATCACCTTTTCCAAAGCCATAGGAGAACCCAAATACATGAGCATGCTTGACTTCTTCGTTATCAATGTAGTCTATCCTTCCACCACCCATTACTTGTGTCAAGTATCCCAATGTATGGAGTTGATGTAACACTTCCTCTGCAACATTTGCATGATAAGGTCCACCACATTCTTCAGGAGAAGCACTTCTAACGAAGCAACTTTCACTATCACCTTCTGCTAATGTTGCTCTAATAACGACATACTTATGGCTACCTGGTGAAAGTACAACTCTTGGAGGTAGATCATGTGTGACAGCGGGATCATTGGACGAGAGATCAACATCCTCCATAGTAGCTGCTTGTTTCAGAAGCAGTGCCTTATCGTCCAAGGAAGAGGTAGCATCTGACGATGATACATCCGCAGACTCGATATCAAACTTGATAATGAAAGGTGACCAAAAGGCATGGTCAAGTCTAAACGAATTCCATCTTTCTGATCGTCTAGACTTCTTCTGCTTTTCATAATGTGAAGAGTCTTCATCGTGATTAGGATCCAAGAATTCAAGAGAACAACATTGAAGAGCCAGTCTTTCTGAATCAAGGAATGACTCTACTCGTCCTTTGCATCGTTCCTTATACAACTCGGACGTATTGGGTATTGCTCCATCATACTGTACATCTCCAACAAGAGGAAATCCTGTGGCTGCAAGTTGGCCCCTGATCTGATGCGTGCGGCCCGTGAGCAGCTCAATCTCAAGTTCAGCGATTCCTACACATTCGTCTGGCTTGCCATATTCACCCCATAGAGATTTTGCAAGGGTATCAGAAGGCTCATTCCCTACTACTGTACAGACTGTAGTAACGTTGGTTATTCTAAGCAAACATTCAGCCCATGCATCAACATTATCAACATCATCAGGAACTGATTCAACAAATCGTTTTGGGGCTCTAATCGATGGTTCGAGATAGTGCTTCATAATCTCATTAGTATACCCTTTTAACCGATTGACCTCACTGACCATTGATGTAGATGCCTGTGGTGAGATACAAACCAAGCATTTGTATGTCTTGTGTACTCCACAGTTGGATGAGTATTGTGTAGTCGATCCACCGAGCTTTAGTTGTCCATTTGTCTTTGTTCTTAGTAGCTTTGCAAAGTATGCCGCAAATGTCTTCTTTGTCCCAACTACAAGTAGTCCCGATGTATTCTGATCGAGTCTCTGAGGAGTTGCAACGTATACTAAAGGTTCAATCTTTTGTTTCCGTTGTTTACTCCTTCGTCTTCTTTTATAGGTGTGATTACCCACTGTTACCATCTCGTCCTCATCATCTTCGAAGATCTCCTTATTCATTCCATCGGTTAGAAGAGATTCTCTTCTTTCAAGCCATAGCATTCTACCAATACTACTAGCTACATTCTCCAAGACATTATCAACTCGAGCGTGTACAGGTATATTACATGGTTTATTGATAATGATGTACCCAGCCTCGTCATCTCTTGCAACTACAACTCCAGGCTTACCACTTGTATCGTTAAGTATACCATCGGTAGTACCCCAATCATATAAGTTTGTATCAACAAAACGACGTGGGTCAAAGTGTATTCTCAAGTACTCTCCAGATTTGATTGTCTTGTTCCAATCACCAATGTTTAATCGAGTTGGTTTTACACCACATTTTGGATCAAATCGATCAATGGTTGTTGATTTGGTAGAAGAAGAGAGTGGAAGGTACCACACTGATCCTAGGGCTAGTAGTTGTGCTGCATTCAAGTTTGTTCTTGTATTGTTGTGACTGTCTTGTGGAAAGAGTGCTGGATCGTGACGATATGCTGGATCTAATACCTTTAATGAGGTTGATACTTCTTCTCCTTCATTGTATTCTGCTTGTATCCTTTGCTGATCTAATTGGCTAATTTGATCAGTACTACTTGATGTAGAATGTGCATCTTTTGCTATGAGTTGATGTGGTTTCCTATCTTTCTCAGCTTTCAATACCCATTGTATTATCTCACCACAAGTTGTAGTTGTTGATTTACTACTCTTGGCAGATGATATTGTATCATCATGTTCTTCTATATTATCAGTAATTTTTGGCACTATAACATGTGCAACATGATGTTCAAATTTTATATACTCTTCTTGTGGAGATATAGAAGAATTAGTAGTAGATTCAGACCACCATTTTGGAAATGTAGACGATGATGTAGATATGGATGATGCTGATGTGTAGTAATTGTTGTCAGATGATTGCATTGATGCTAATGATATCACTGAAGATCGAACGGAATGAGAACATATTCTACTAAAGAAGGCTGACCTTCTATTGCAACTTGCAAATGCATAATGCAATGGTCTATTCTTTATGGATAATACCCTCTTTGATATTGTAGTCATCATAATATTGTGTGATGGATTGTGCAATGTAGTATGTGAGATGTAGGATTGATGTGTGTAAGATACAGTCAATGTACAAACCTGCAATAACCACAAGATAAATATGATCTTATTCTTCTCCCTCAACTGATGTACCATCATCAACTCAAAGCAAAAGATGCACATTCTACATCAAGTAGTACTGATCAAATTAGCCAATTAGATCAGCAAAGGATACAAGCAGAATACAATGAAGGAGAAGAAGTATCAACCTCATTAA
>Ga0214479_101059_pt1 | contig 12736 bp, 8 predicted proteins | sample M1_20Mar14CPVII9_5_FD_165054 | JGI IMG/M metagenome (GOLD analysis project Ga0214479, IMG submission 165054) | Marine eukaryotic communities from Monterey Bay, California, United States - M1_20Mar14CPVII9sort6BwellE14 | ecosystem: Environmental > Aquatic > Marine > Unclassified | place: USA...
CAAGTAGCAGTATCAACTCTAAGGTTACGATTCACATCTTGAGCATTCTATCAAGTATAACGAGGTATCGGGTGCTTAAGTTTGTGTTCTTTTGAAGATACCTTTGAAGTATTACCTGAGATATGATAATGATGACCAGAGCATCTATGTTATCAGTCAATCGGAAGTACTCATAAGCTTAAACATAAAGTTCAATCACATGGGTACCTAATCTAATTGCATATCACTCTCGTCCGAGTCCGAGTATCCTCTTCTCAAATTTTAGAGTAATTATGGTATTAGTATTAGAGAAGAAGAATGGTACACTACTGCAAACTATTATAGTTTTTGTTGCACATAGGAACACTTCCCTTCAATATGTGCCAGTATTGATGATTGTACATCTACCTAACTAACGGACCAAATGTGTCTTTATTGGTAATATGTGGCCAAGATCAAGATACCTCTGATTTTTAGTCGCACCAAAGAGGCATTTGTTGAGGTCAGTTACGACGAGTGAAGTAGTTGCAAGGTTTGGATAGAGATGTAATGTAATATGTCATTAGCGTCATAATGTATACAGACTTGCTCATTCATATGTCACCTCGTTTTTGTACATGTGACTTGTCCGTGTCCGTGTACTTTTAAAGATACCTCCTCACACTCGACACGAGTTCATAATCCTGAGAGTTGACAAGTGAGAAAGATTTCAACAAAGTTCACACAACAGCTCCACCCATAACTTCATTTCATTGCAGTGGAGTATTAAACAACTTTACCAACCATGAAATTAGTATTACCAGCCGTTGCCTGTATCGTCGCTAGCGCTACTCTATCGAGTGCCGCTGAGGTAAGTTATTTTGTGTTCAAGTATCGTCAGTCAAAAGTATATCGTCGTGAGATGCTCATCACCAATTCCACTCATCAATCCTTCTCATATTATCCATTGCAATACATGTAGCCCCGTCTTCATCTTCGTCACGTTGCCGATTATGAGTATGATGAAGTAGGAGCATACAACAATCCAAATAAATACGTGAACGGCCGCGGGTGAGTATAGTCTCGAGACTCGTCCACACAAACTCCTTCACCAACTCTCATGATTCAATGTGTGTCTCTCTCTCTCTCTCTGATATACCATACAACATACATACATCATAATTAAACATTAGAAACCATGGCAAAGGGGCAGCTAAACGGAAAGCAAGGAGTGCCGCAAGGAAGGTTAAAAACAAGACTAAGAAGGATGCTCGTGCAACAAAGAAGGCTGCTAGGAATGTAGGGAAAAAAGCCAAGAAGGCTGATCGTCGTGCAGCAAAGAAGATTGGGAAGAAGGGCAAGAAGGTTGGAAAGAAGGTCAAGAACTGTGCCAATGCCTGCAAGCCTCTAACCAAGAATACTGGTCACACTAAAATCTCCATTAGTGGTTGTAAATGCTTCATGTATGAGGAAGAACCGCTTGCTGATTTCTTTGAAATGTATGAGGAAAATGAAATTGACTTCATTGCCGAGTTCCTCTTTGACAGTTATGATGAAGACTCATACGATGATGAAGATGACGAGAGTGATTCGGAGGACTATTATGATGATGAGGAGGAGGACAGTGCAGAGGATTACTACTCATACAACTAAAAGCCAAGAGTCTATGCTTCAGTAGAGATGGAGAAAGAGGGGGGTATACAGATTGGGGGATTAAGAAGAAGAAGAAGTTAGCCATATAGTCTAGTAGAATGATAGTTCTAGTAACTTCCTTTGAACAACACTCACGTATGTCCATATCTCTAAGTATGTAGAGAGTTTGAAGTAGTAGTATATAGTTCTAGTTTAACAGTAGCCAGTAGAACAGAACCAAAGCTCTTTATCTTTCATAGTCACAATACACTCAATCCTAAGCAATAGCATAATATACAGTAGTATACAGTAGCAATAGCAAACTCCAGTAAAGTTCATCTCGTTCAGTGTCAGTCGATCAATACTTTGAATTGTAAAAGTCTGTGTCCAACCTCTTCTTATTTAGTTCCTCACGACGATGTTGCATATCTCTTACCTCGTTGGCATCTTCTAGCACTGATGCTTGATTTATAATAGAGTTAACGGCGTTGAGATGTTCTTCTTCCATTTCTAAATCATGCTCGCCGTCCGGAGCATCACAAGCATAAATATGTTTCGAAAGTACCGATTCATGCATGGCTGTAATTTTATCAGCATCTTCTGACACTGCAGAAACGTCAATAACCCGTTTCGCCCAATCACTTGATTCCTCCTACCATATACATATGGGTAAGATCGAGGAGAAATGTATGAGTTGTGTGTCAAAATCAAGAAAAAGCTTTTGTGCATATCTTGTGCACATATCTTAATCTTATGTCTTTTTTTATAATCATCCCTTTCAAGCTGCTGTAAATTGACGATTATATACACAGATATCTTACCAAATCTTGCAAATCATGAATTCCATCAGGTGAATCACAAGCATAAGCATTCTTACTAGTACTCATACAGTGATGAGAATTGACACATCGAAGAGGAGAAGAATTTTGAACAAAGAAGATATTGGGAGATGATCGTCGAGCGGCGGCATTTAAAGCCAGCGGAGCAGCGGCACGACGACGGATGGTATTAATTGCAATTGATAGCATTGTAAAGTGGACGTAGGTTTTAATATATCAGAGCAGCGTGATGATAGCATCACATAGCATGCAGCGATCATACTGGTGAAAAAATATCTTTCAAATGAGAACACGGTATCCTTTTTGGTCTCCGTGGCACCAATGAAAGAATGATAAAACAGATCGATGACTATGATATCAATGGCATCATTTATCATTTATTGCAATAGTAAATCGATCTCCATCGTATTATTCATCCACCGAAGTATATACAATAATATCAAAGCAAAACAACTCATTAATATTAGCGGTATCCCCTAAAGAATGAAGTGAGAATAATCCGTGAGAGATGGCGTATATAGTAGGCGGGGTGGATTCTCTATCTGTTTGAATGACCCTTCCTCGCCTTTAGTTGCATACCACCAAACAATAACAGCAGGTGAGTTGTTTCTCACATATATACACACTTGTTATGTCGATGATTTGCAATGATAATTTTTAGCATTTGTTTTTGTTGTTGGTTGACACCCATATGCAGTTGATGTTCCATCGGCCTTGAGATTATACGCTGATCTCGATGTCATTAGTAGATGATGATTATGATGATGATATACATAGCAATGTTAAACAACCCGTATATCTTGTGCAACAATATTATGATGTGTACTAATAATGTTCACTCAATCTATTATCTATCTCGTCTCTATTCATTGACACCAATACCAGAGTGAGTGGTGATATACAGTACAAATATCGGCGGCCGTGCATACAATCCCAATAATAATAACTAATATATCAGTTACAATACATACACACACGACACGATAGACAATAGTAACACACATCAAAATGGTATCAAGTTCAAGAAAGAAAAACAAAGGCAGGGATAGAAAGGCCAAGAAGGCGGAGGCTGAACGAACTAGAACACGCGAGAAGTGGTGGGGATTGGCAGTAGGTGACAAGAAATTTGTCGGGAAGGCTATTACTTGTAATCATGGGTTTACAAAGCTCGTGATAGACGATTTAGATCAACCTGTTTTGACTTTCCTTGATGATTTTATTGTCCGAAACAGCTTCTCCGTGGAGACTTTGGTGCAGGCATTAGAAACAACTAATGGAAAGACTATATTGAATGATGAAAGATACAGGGAAATGGTAGTAAACATTATGATTAGAATTGGGACGAATTTGCTGCTGAATTGTCAACAAGTCCCATTGAAAGGTGCATTAAAATTGGCCAAATCAATTTTTGTGCTTGAGCATTATGACGGTGGGGATAGCCTTGTTGCGGTGATGAATAGCCGAAGGTTACAATCAAAGATGAGAGATCTCAACATAAGTACTAGTACTAGACGTGATGCTTTGAAGTTCTATTCGAAAAGAGTATCTTGCTCATGTTTAAAGAAGATGTATCAGGAGGCAAGGAGAACTCAACCAAAGATGGGTAGGTGTCGGCATTGTCTGGAAGAAAAGGAACGTGTGGCTTTATCTGTCTGTAGCAGATGTATGATTACACAGTATTGTTCGAGAGAGTGCCAAGTTGCCCACTGGCCTGAACATAAGAGGCCTTGTGATATGTATGTCCTTGCACATCAACAACAAATAAGTTGTATTTTAGCCGGGAATGCCGGATGAGTAGAGGAACTGGCGTCGTGGACTAAACTAAACAGTATTGATACAACAGTCACGGATACAGTTACATCTCCTTTACTTCATATTTACATACATTACGATGCCTTTACCTTGGACAGAAAGGCAAAGTAGGTATACTCCTTGACTCATTACTTGTCTCATCCTCAACCTCGCCATCTGCGGCAGTATTAGCCACGGGCCGCTTCTCCTTCTGTTTCCATGTCCCTTAACTTAAGAATTAAGCGGCACCATATAAAAGAGAAGAATCTAATCGAGATAGTACCTCGCATCTAAACATACTCATAACAGGCTTCTACTTATCACTTAACTTGCTATACTGATTAACAGTTCATCTTCTTTCTATCTATTTACTTCCATCCCATCGTCAATACGAATAGGCTTTTAACATATAGAGAAGCCATCCCGAGGATAAGCAACTCACCATAATAGGGTGTGGAAGTTTTATTTACAAAACACATATAACCGCAGAGGGTTTCTTCACTTATGAAAACGATATATATGACGACTCTTGAATCAACAGAGTCGGTGGTTCATCACGACATGAGTATCTGAATCGGATTAATAGATATCAGATACTTGGGGGTATTACAACTTGAGGGGGCATCTTTAAACTTGATAGGGCGGCGGGGGCAGGAGAGGTCTTCAATTTACGGGCACTTGGCAACACGACAGCCAAGACTCTTGCAGAAATCTCTCTTGTTTGTACTACTACCCTCAGGCTTATCATAGGCACAGCAAGTTTTGAACTCGTCTGATACCGGAACGCCTTTCTTAACTCTTTCATCACATGTGGGTGCGGCTTCTTCTGTAGAAGGTTCAATTCCTGCAATAGCTCCGCCCAAACCTGGAATGGGAAATGAAGGATAGGGATGATAGTTGAGTTAGTTACTATCTCATCAAATCAGCAAAGAACACATCATGTGAACACATTGAACACTTACCAGGTATAATTGGATTAGCCGGTGTGCCTTTGAAAGTAATTGTAAGCACAGCACTGTCGCAGATAGGGTTACCAGCAGCATCATCTTGGCATGCTTCATACGTACAAGTTACAGCGTCGTTGTTATTGTTATTTGGTCGGCTGTAGAAGATATAAGATTCTTCACTCGATGGATTTTCAGCATTACAAGTTCCAATATCGGGACTACTTGTAATACTCAATCCCACATCAAGGGCTTTATTACCAAAAGACACGAAATCGTTCTGCAATACATTGATCCTGTTGCTATTCTCTGAACCATTATTACCGAAGGTTGTGAAGAGGGTGAAGGTATCAGGGCGTGCAATAATAACATCGTTACCGGCAAAAGGCTCGACTGTTAGACGGATAGTGGCTGTACTGCAAATACTCTTTTCATCCTTATCCTTGGCGATGGTGCATGCCGTGTATCGGCAAAATGTATCTCTAGCAGCAGTAGTACTATCGAAGGTATTTCGAATGTAAAGTACCGACTGGTTGTCACTAGAAACCTCGCACCTACCAAGACCCGTAAAGTCACTAGCGTCGATTGAGTCAACAAAAATCTCACGGTTAGACTCATCATTGGCAAGGACGGGAAGTCGGCGGTCGACTGCACCTTCAGGAATGATGTAACGTAACCCACTCTCGGTAGTCTGAAGATCACGTTCACGTCCAGGTCTTCGGGTACATGTTCCTGAGGATCTGTCTCCGTTCCACTGACACGATAACGAGATACATAGCGATTGTTCGGTAATGAGAGAACACTTGTCCTTATCAAAATCCTTAAAAGGGATTGGATCGTTAACGGCCTTGATAAAGGCAACTGCATCCTCCGTAGGCGAACCCGTAGGGCTCAACGTGGGTGACAATGTGGGAGAATAGGTGGGGAAGGTGGGTGACAAAGTGGGTGAAAAGGATCTATTAAGTAATGGAAAGAAGAGAGAGAAGATGGAGAAGCATGATGAGATATGATTCAAAGGTGAATAGATAGTTCATATCATATGAACAACAACAACAAAAAGAAGAGAATAACTCACGGTGACAAGGTAGGACCATCAGTATCCTTCGAATAATCATCCTTCGAATAATCATCCTTCGAATAATCAATGGAGTTTCCCCATGCATCCTTGGAGGGACTATTCCAACTATCCCCACTTGACTTCCAATCATCACCTGAACTTGACGAGGCCCACTTATCCTTACTGGAGGATGAACTACCCCAACTCTTGGAGGAGTACTCGGGTGATTGGGTTGGTTCGAGGGTAGGACTGAGGGTACTGTAGATGATAGAAGTTGATGAAAAGAAAGAGTACACAAGATGTGAGCAAGGAGTCAAAAATAGGATACCATGTCGGTATCCCTTTTGATGAGGAAGAAATGAACACACAAACAACAAACTTACGGTGATAGGGTAGGTGATAACGAGGGTGATAATGTAGGACTAAGGGTAGGACTCCATGAGGGTGATAGGGTACTGTAAATGGCAGCGGTAGTGAAGGATATGTGTGAGATTGAGGCATGGGGGTAGCAAAATGACAAACACAAACAACCACAAACAATAACAACTTACGGCTGCAAGGTAGGGCTCAAGGTAGGGTCCAATGTCGGACTTAACGTGGGGAACATGGTAGGTTCATCGGTATCATAATAATCGACACTGTCATACTTGTTACCGTAATCCATACCATCATCCTTGGAGTAGTAGGTATCATCCTTGGACTTGTAGGTATCATCCTTGGAATAATCATCCTTGGACTTGTAGGTATCATCCTTGGAATAGTCAGACTTATACGAATCCTTGGAGGGAGAAGCACCCCATGTGGGTTCATCATATGATGAGTCAGACTTGTACGAATCCTTGGACTTGTACGAATCCTTGGATTTGGATGAGGCACCCCAATCAACCGAGGTAGTATCCTTGGAATAGTCTGAACTTGAACTTGACGACGACTGCCATACGGGTGCAGACCAATCAACAGAAGTATCCTTGGAGTAGTCCTTGGATGAGGAACTTGAGGATTCCCATACGGGTGCACCCCAATCAACAGAGTCGGATGATGACGAGTCGGAACTGTCGTACGACGAGTACTTGATATCACCATATCCATATCCATATCCGCCATTGTAGTATCCACCACTCTTTCCGCTCTTGCCATAACCATAGCCATACCCCTTGGAACCCTTGGAGTAATATCCACCACCAGACTTGCCACTCTTGCCGTAGTAGTATCCACCATCGTAATATCCACCATTATATCCTAGATCATAATGATCACCACCATCGTAGGACTTGTCATATGAACTTGAGGAACTTGAATCCTTCTTATCATACGAGGGAGAGTCATACGAGGCTGAACTCTTCTTGTCATAACTTGGGGAATCATAGGACTTGTCATACGAAGGCTTGTCATACGAGGGTGAATCATAACTTGGCTTGTTATAACTAGGACGGTTACCATACCCTGGACGGTTGGGACGGCCATACCCTCCGCCTTTGGCACGCTTGGAACCCTTGGAGTATCGACCACCGCCACCATATCCACCGCTTCCGCCATTGTAGCGGCCACCATTGTTGCCTCCGTAGCCGGGACGGAGCTTACCGCCATACCCACCATTGTCATACGAGGGGGAGTTATACGATGGCTTGTTATCATACGAGGGTGAATCATACTTGATACCATCGGGCGAATCATACGAGTCCTTGGAGTAGTCAGTGGTCTTATCGGAGTAGTCAGTGTCCTTGGAGTAGTCAGTATCCTTGGAGGAATCGTACTTGTCCGAACGCTTGTTCTTACCATACCCACTTCGATTCTTCTTCTTACCATATCCACTCATATCCTTAGAACTGGAGTTATACTTGTTATCCTTACGACGGTTATAACTGGCTGTAAACTCCACAATATCACCAGTTGCAACACCCTCTTGGATGGTATTGATTTCAGAAGCAGTGTTGGATTCTTGACGTGACATCTTTTCATTTAACAATCCAGCACGTTTTGCTTGATTTGCGGTACGATCACGGATTAGTTCACGTTCTTTTAATATACGGCGTTGAGTTTGTGAATGTAATACATTGTCTTTGGCAGATGAGGGATGATCAATCGTTGCTAGTGTTGATGGTGGTGTATCTAGTAAGGATGATGCTAAGTGATTCACTTCAGCGTCTGGATGAGCTGCCTTGTTAGTAGAGGTATGATGCTGGGCATTAGCAATGGAGGCCACTAGTATTGTTGACCCTGCAATCTTTTTGATTGTATTCATTGTGTGTGTTGTGTATTGATTATATTGTCGACGATGGAGTAATTTATATTGTATCGATGAGTATTCAATTGATCGTCGAGGGAAGAGATATTTATATCAGTGTATTGCAATTATATTATCAATGGTCTATTGCAATTATATAGAGCATTCAATTATCAATCCAACTCTTAATGAGAATAATGAGCTCTCATCGTGTGTGAGTATGCAGTAGTGTTACTAATAACACCCTTAACGGCTACTCACATAATTAATTATCACTTACTCACATATGCGTTGAGCAATGGTATCTATCGAAAGTAGATACTATTATATATCCAATTAATTGATATACATCCGAATAACAATGAATTGTATTCAGTATCCTAAAATTGAGCGAGTTACTTTAAGAAAGCTTCGATTGTTGCGACTTAAAGAGTTTGGCGTTGAGTGTATTTGATTTTGATGCCACCTTTTGTGAGTGAAAGTAGTGGTCGATGGTTGTACTTGATAGTTGAGAAGTTGTCGACCAAAAACTCGCTAATGATCGAGATGATAGCCGAGGATAGACGATCGTTGAGTAAAGAGGGAACGCATGCTTCTTCTAAGCTTTTCATGTGAGTCCGGCGAGCTGTTAGTTCATGATATCCCATCTAGTTAGCGAACCCCTTAGACAACTTGCAATATCCTATCAATTGCAATAGCCAGCTAGCATTTGCAAACCCTAGACAGTTAACAAAATGACAGCAACAGCAGCGTCTAGAGTGAAAGTTAAAGCACCAAAATCAGGTTCAGAACGGTTAGAGTTGGTATTATTAGAGAGTGATAATAATAATAACAAAGCATCGATACCCTCTCTACCCTCGCCTACTAATATGTTACATACACAACCAACGCCACAGCCAACAACACCTACACAACCATATCAATCTACTATCACAGCACTAGAGACAAGGAATGATAACAACACAATCAACTACCTACCAAACCAATATAACAACAACTCCACAAATAATAATAATATAGATGATAATTCATCCTATTTAACAGGATGTTCAGCCTCAACTGCTGAAACTGACAATCGTGCCTCTGCCTATCGAAACAATGATAGTAGTTCTATGGAAAGTTTGGAGACTTCTTGGAGTAGAGAGTATGATAATGTTAATGTTTTCAATGTGAATGCTGTCGGTGGAGTAGTAAGAGATGGTGGTGTAAGAGATGGAAGAGATGACGGAAGAGATGTACAGGGAAGGGAGAATGACGACGACGAGAGTGATTTGTATGGCAGCTTAGAACAGTGTGAGAGTATTATTAATATTAATGATGTCTTGTCAAACACTGGTGGCGAGGGAGGAGTTGTTGGTAGAAGTAGTAGCCCGCCGGTGAATAATAGTGAACCAGTTGTGGCAAAGGATGAGCAACCAGCGGCAGCGGTAGTCGAGGCAGTCAATACAGCAGTGGCGGTTGAAAGTGAAGAAGAGACGAGTCAGCAATCTCAGCCTCAGCCTATTCAATCATCGCCAACAAATTTGCAATATAAAAAGTCGGTATCATTTGATCAAAGTTTAGATGAGTTATTAACATCAGCTACGACAACAAGTACTTCGGAAGAGGAAAGGTCTTCGGCTTCTTCATCGTCAGCTGCCAGTGATAATAAGAAGAAGAGTAAAAAGAAGAAGAGTAAAAAGAAGAAGGGCAGTGATGGTAGTGTTAAGAGTGAGGATACATCTGTTGAATCGGTCGGGTACAAGGTTAAGACTACATTCGGTAGTGGCAAGAAGAAGTCTACCATCTCAAACCCCAAGCAACAACAAGAGGCCACACTTTCAAACAATACAAACAGTACAGAAGAGGAAGAAGATACCGAGAATGATCCATCACTCTCTTCTCAACAACAGCAGAAGAAGAATAGTAGTAATAATAGAAGAAAGTCAGCACCAAAGGTATTACGTGTTTCAAAATATAGTAAACAAAAGTCTACATCGTCATCGTCAGTTACTTCCAAGGTAGGAGATGCTACTACTGCTAGTAATGGTCCGGTGGATGTTGATAAGGTAGAGACCCAGTCAACCACCAAGTCAAGCAACAAGGGCAAAAGCAAGGACAAGAAGACAAACTCATCAACAACTCGAACAACGAATGATGTTGAAAGTGCCTGTAGTGTAGTTACCGAGCCATTGTTAGATGTGTTAATGAGAGAAGAACAGCAGCATCAACACCAACAAAATGTAAATAAGGAAGACATTCCAGAAGTTGTTCAAGAACAACAAAAGTCAGCTACTCGTAGAGAATTGAGGAAGCAACGGACTACACCGAGTGAAGTACTATATGACGATGACGATGATCAACAACAACAGTATGACCATCAACAGCAACAGCCGAGGTTACAACATAGACGTACCTTACCACGAGATCATCCAAACTATCAATCTTCACAAAGAGATCAACAATACAATCAATACAGAGACGATAACAACTCATCAATACAAAGGTCAAACTCAAATATATCAAATACAACATCGTTATATTCGGCATATTCCAATGTGGCATTAGATGGATATGTCGAACCTTCTCCCAATGTAACCAATAGTGGTGGTGGTAGAAGGAAGAAGAAGAAGAAGGAGAAGAAAGAAAAGAAGGGAATATTTCGTAAAACTGCCCGAGTTGCAATTAAAAGTGTTAAAGGAAGTAAAAAGTTGGGTATGCAGTTTATGAAAAAGGTGAAAGATTGGTATGATGATGATGACGAAGAAGAGTATGATGTTGATGATTATGGTGCCTCTGTTGTCATGACAGAATATGATTATGGAAATGATGAGTATAATAGAAGAGATCAAGAGAATAAACAAGTGGGATATTCATTTGAGGGGTATGATCATCTCAAGAGTCCAAGGGGTAGTCCTCGAAGAGGTAGTACACCTCCCTCGTCATCTCCTCCACAAGGCAATGGTACTCTGACGAATCCTTGGACTGGAATTGGCGGTCCACAAGACCAGAAGGTGACTCCCAACTTTGCCAATAGTATCAATCCTTGGTCCGGTACACACGCTGGTGATACCCAACAGCACGGCGAATACAATCAAGATGGTATGCCACAAATCAAATGGTGGACATGGAAGCAGAAGGAGAAGCGGCCCGTGGCTACTGCTGCCGCAGCAGATGACGAGGCTGAGGATGAGACGAGTAACGAGTCCATGGAGTATACCTACTTTGCCTTCTTGTCCAAGGTTAAGGCATCATAAATGTAATGCTGATGTATAAAGTAAAAGAGAATGTAAACTGTAAACCACTTTTATGAACGATTATGAAACTTTTCTTCTTCTGTCTCCTCTTGATTACTCTGTCTTCTCTGTTCGCTGTTCATGTACACTGACCAATAGATCACATTCCTCCTTATGCTTATCCCACGTTCTTACTTGGCATTCCCTCGAGCAATACTGGCTAATCATACACCTACTACATACCCATAAGTCCACACGCTCCTTTCTTACACTACAAACATGGCAACAACCCATCTTCGGTATAGTTTCCCTTGCCTTCTGATGCATCTCCTTCAAACAGGAACAAGATATCCTTTTTGATAGAACTTTAACGTATCTCTTCTTCCACTATTAGTAGTTATCTCAAGATCAAAATCTCTCCTCTTTTTTGCAACCTCTCGACTTCTGAGTACATCCTCTAAGCGACCATTGACAGTATGATGCTCAAGTACAACGATTGATCTAGCAACAAGCAATGACCATCCAGTAGCAAGATGATCACGATCTCCACGAACATATTCGTTCCTATTCTTCGACAACAAGTTTGTTCCCATGCCCATGCTTGTCATAATGTTTATTACCTTTTTCTTTAGTCTTTCATCATTCAATAGTTGCGGGTGTGTTGGGAAAATACTGTCAAAGTTAGCCACATTATTCCTAGTGAACAATTCATCCAAGAAACTGGTAATAGGATGGTCTAAATCGATTGATACCAAATCCACCAAACCCAAACCATGATCACAGGTAATTGGCACCCCCGTAATTCGTTCATTGCCCAATGCCCATCCCAACCAAAGCTCACGTGCCCTAACTCTCTCGTTTTCTGCCTTACTAGCTTCTTTTTTAGCCTTTCTATCCTTCCCTTTGCTTTTCTTCCTCGATGTCCTTGATACCATTTTGTTGTGTATAAAACCAGAGCTGAGGGGTATTGGGGGTAGTGGCAGTGGGGGTGGAGCTGCTGTTGATGCAGCGGCATCAGCACAAGAAGTCAAGGCTCTTGAACTGAAGTTAAATGCAACTACAGAGGAGAAGAAGTT
>Ga0214479_101061_pt1 | contig 12724 bp, 11 predicted proteins | sample M1_20Mar14CPVII9_5_FD_165054 | JGI IMG/M metagenome (GOLD analysis project Ga0214479, IMG submission 165054) | Marine eukaryotic communities from Monterey Bay, California, United States - M1_20Mar14CPVII9sort6BwellE14 | ecosystem: Environmental > Aquatic > Marine > Unclassified | place: USA...
GAAAAGTTCGAGAAACTTGCACCCGGGTGTGTAGCAACCCCATACTTACTACTTGATGTTGATGATATGAAGTTACTTGCCACCCAATGGAGTACTTCCGATGAGCAGATGGCAAACCAATTCATAGATGGTGTAGGAGATATCCGTATTGCAAAGAAATTAGCCGTGGCAATTGCAGCCTTGCATTGCAAATGTGATATTGATCCAGAGTTTAATTCAGAGGCAAGAGAGTGCATGATCGATATCTTTCCCAACTTGAACGAAGAGTTGATTAAGATGGCCAAGGGTGAAACAACTGTTAGTAATAGAGCTACCAAACTTGCTCAGGAGATTGGACCGGATGCTTGTTCATTTCTATTTGCTGCCGCTACGAAGAGTTATCGTGATAAGAGCATACCCTGTCATGCCGATCTGCACATGTTTAACATTCTAGTGGAGAGCAAGCCCCAGTTGGACCTGTTCAGTGAGGAGAACGATGACGTGTTTGGGAAAACGGGAAGTTTCTGTATCTGTGATTGGGAGATGGTGATGAGTGGACCGCTCGGACTTGACATGGGCCGTCTGTACTCAATTCCAGTAGCATGTATACTAGCACACAGTATCAGTGGCAACAGTGGAGTATCAGAGGAGATAATTGAGTGGCTTGATAGTTACTGGAACGAGTACTCGACTGCCATGATCGAACTCGGAAAAGACGAGGAGTTCCTGTGCAAGAGCTACCAAAATGCCATGGCATGGTTAGGTTGGAAGCTGTATGCAATGTCAGTACATGAATGGTTCATTGGGTTCCTTCCTGAATGTGATATTAGTACGTTCAAGGAGTCACTTGGAGTTGTCGGTATTACACTGATGTGCTTGGGATTTGGCGGACACGAGGAAGGGTTGGCATCAGATGAGCTTCTTTCAGTTCTTGTGTCTTGTCTAATGAAGACGAAGACAATTGCTGATGAAGTATCGGTAATTGAGTCAAATAGACGTGGTAGACCGTCACTAAGGAGAAAGTCGTCCATCTTGAGGCAGACTAATAGAAGAGTTTCAGATGCATTTGTTGGAATCAGCAGGGCTTCGCTAGCAAAAGCGTCAGCTGAGATTACCTTGGGTGATACAGTATAGGAGGAATGCACAGGTAAAGAAGTAACATAAAGGAGAGTAATTTCATTCTCGATATCAAATGCATGTATTATAATTATGGAGATAGTGTCATATTAGTTGATATAAGCTCGAGCCTATCTCATACACCTTTAAAGCAACAACACTCTCCCAGTTATTCAGCAACAATCCGAATAGACAAATTACGACAAGAAGTACAGCTGCAAAAGCGTTGCCACTCTCTTCTGATTCTAATCTATCCCGAAGAATGCTGGGTCTAATCATACAGCTTTCACCTCTCGACTTGGCACCAAATTGATAGTGAACCACCTTTTGCAAATCCTCGTCAATTCTAATACTATTACCATTAAGAATACTGGCAATCTTCTTACATCTTCTACTGATCTTTCTTTCAGTCGAATCGATGATTGCCTTCCTTCTCCCTTCGCCAAGAGGGAGACCACTAGGACGTCCTTCTATCACATCTTTGACTTGTACACTATACAAACCGTCGTTATCAACTGATAATGTTAGCTCAAACCTGAATCTAAGAGCTGCTGATATTGGTACCTCCGAGTTGTATCTCCTCAACGATGGCTCTATTTCGAAGGTAGATGGATTGTATTCTGGTTTGATAACTACTTGCTGAGTCATAACTTATTTGCTGTATCACATACAATCATTGACTTGTATACTATGTGCATGTTTAGTCTTAATCTAGTTCTCAACTATATGTAACATCATCGCACCGGGCAGCAGCTGGGAGGTCATAGTTGATACGACCACTGTCCTTACTCCACATCCATCGGTCACCGTTCCATTCAAATCCATCAGGAATATCAGTATCCTTGGCATTGTTGTCCGCTGCACTCAAGGGCTGGAAGTTGCTCCAGTGTTGGGCTCTCCTGAGTTGCTCAGGATCCGTCAAATCAAGTTCTGAAAGAGGATAAATGTGGTCGATTTCCCAGCATCGAACACCTTCTTGGCGTCCATGATTCTTCCAATTCATCCAATCATTACCAGGCTTACTGAAGAACTGTTCAAGATACCGTTTGAATTGATCTACTGAACAGTCAAGGAGTTTGAGCTTGCCTTTGCAAGATGTGCCCTGTGCCTTCAACGCATGATTAAGACGGCTTCGTACAAGCAATTCTATTCTGAACTTTGGATTAGTTCGATAGCGTTCGGCTCGTTGACGGTTTCTTGTATGACAATATCGAGCGTATGCTTCAGGCGCTTCAGTTTTGGCATGACCTTCGCAAAACCTGCCATTACCAGATACAACTCTTCCCTGTTTAGTACATCCTTCAACGGAACAAGGTTGACGATAGCGAGCATATGCTTCAGGTGCTTCAGTTTTGGCATGACGACAGCAATACCTGGCGGTGCCATCAGATACAACTATAAGTCCCTGTTTAGTACATCCTTCAACGGAACAAGGTTGACAATAGCGAGCATATGCTTCAGGTGCTTCAGTTTTGGCATGACGACAGCAATACCTGGCGGTGCCATCAGATACAGCTATAAGTCCCTGTTTAGTACATCCTTCAACGGAACAAGGCTACTCATGCCGAGCACACTTCTTCTTTCTCAGTAGAGCGTTGGCGGTACAACCATCTACAGAACATTCAGCCTTGTCAAACTTTCGGGGACGGCGTCTACGCAACTTTAGGGAGATGATGTCGATAAAAAGTGGTGGTGTATCGTCTTCTGATTCATCTCCTCCAGTCTCTTCATCAGTATCACTTTCTACCCAACTATTATCTGAAAGTGCCTCATCAGAACTAACAGACAGATCCATATCGATAGTTTCATCCGTCTTAGCGCTACTGACACCAACCTCCTCATTCACATCCCGTTGTTTCACGGGAGTCTTCTTCTTCTCTCTTAATGCCTGTGATGTCTTCGCTATTGCTTTTTTATCACCAACATCATTCCATAAATTAGTCGTATCATCTAATTGTAGGAAACGACCAGGCGGGTATTGGTTACGCCAATTCGTAACAATTTCCACAGCTACTAATCGTTTATCAAATTTTTTGGATTGACTGTAGCGTGTCTTTTGTGAATCTACAATTTGACGGTAGTGTTTGTTACCGGGATGATGATAAGTGAATAAACCGCGTCCGAAGAGACAATCATTATTGGTTGGTTCGGATATGTTTGTTAATGGGAATGATACTTCTTCTTCTTCTTCTTCTTCTGACATGATAGACATATCATCAGCGGTAAGATCAACATCAATTGATGAGCAAAAGCTGAAAGTATCAACAGATAAGTCATCTCTTGAGTTTGAGGTATCCAACCTAGTAGATGATGAAGACGATGATGAAGACGATGACGAAGACACACCGCCTCTCAAGTTACTTCTCGTAGTATTGTTACTATGCCGATTGGCAATCGTAATAAGGGCGCTACTACTAATATCCCTACTAACAAGGATACCACCTAGTACATATGATATGTTCAATAAAGTAGAAGATTGTTAGATATATAGCACATATGAATAGAATAAACAGAAGTACTTACGATAAGTACTTGAATAAAGGAGTGATGAACTACGGTTGGTAGTTGTTTCTCGGCTATTGCTCGTACGAGAATCAATCATATGACTGTCAAAGATACCTTAAACTGGTTTTATTACGACTCTTTGCTGATTTCGTCTCATTGTTGAGCTGATGACTTTCCATCGACTCGTCTCGTCCCTACTGTCTCTACAGAACTCATTGTTGACTAAGCATAAGAAATCACTTGTCATACTATCATTGACTGGCGACTGTCTCCGATACTCTCTTCTCATTTGCTGCAAAGATACCTGAGATTGCTTCGTCGTCATATTTGTACTTTCATTTGAATCCGATATTTCTCTTCTGATACTTGTTTCAACTCTACTTGCATTTCTATATAATCTTGGCATCATATTGCTGTATTGTTTGTTATTATTATGTGATGCTCCGATTAGTCCTCGTCAATAGCAAGACCATTGTTCATTACCCAAGATACTTCATTCATGATCACACTTCATTATTTTTAGCCGGTATCCTAAATTTGTTTAGGATACCACCCTACCAAGCCCCTCTCATTCACTTCATCTCACTCATAACACCAACACAAACACAACATATACCCACTCTCTCTTCTTATCCTATGCACCCGCACCCGTACCTGCTTAGCTTCTTCATTGTCTTCGTCATTAGCACAATGTCAGCAAATATTGGCAAATCATGTATCAAGTCTGCTTTATCTACTGATCAGCCGACATCGAAGAGATCAATATCTTTCTCTCGGTATCCTGATGTTGTTCATCCTATTTCATACAGATATCCGAAAGACTACTTCTATACTCAATCCGAAACAAATAAGTGAGTTGATTACATGAACATGGTTTGCTGTTCATATCTTCTAAAACATGTGTATTCTCACCTCCTCCATCTGTGGCGGCATCCTATTTCAATAGGTTTCGTCAAGAGGCTCAAGAAGAGATGTTAGGATCAGCTGTATCTCCAGTCCAGAGAGCTTTTAATATTGCATCATCATCGTATCTCATGGCATTGATTCTCCTGATAGGAATGGTAGCGGCTTTACCTCTTCTTCTACTGTTCAAGATCTTCTTCAATTCTCATGAACATGAATCAGAAGTAGACTCGAGCATCCTACCTTCGCCTCCGGCTACCGTAACCAACAAGGGAAGATCATCAACAAGACGTCGTGGAGTGTACATGGAGCATCGTGATAGTATTAATTTGCACAAGCAAAGAGTACTCTTGACTCTCGATGATGAGTAAAGCTTAATCGGTATCCTAATTATTATTATCTTCCCCATTCTAAACCATGATGTCCAGTAGTACTTATGTATATATTGAGAAAACAGTCAGTGATGGATAAGTGTATGTTGCCTCTTCGCCCAATTGCAATGTTGAAAGGCTATCCTTTACACGATCTTATTATATGAAGTGTTGAAAGTACTTCATCTTAGTTGATCACAACTATCAATTGAAGTAGTTGTAACTTCTAAATCTAACTGTTGAAAAGAATATCTTAATACTTATTACTAATCTCATTCCTATGTAGTGTAGCTGATTATCAGATTGTTTCCATGAGAGATCTCACAAAAAGCACTTCACAATATGTACGAGGACTCACATAAAAGATAGTAGAACTATCACCAACTATCACCAGCATAGAAACAATAGTTTCAATACTTCAGTATGTTGTTTTGCTGCTCACTCCGACTCCGTTAAGTACATAGCATCTTCTATTCTCTATCCATCTATTAGATTTGAAACAAGTTTAAATGCTCTTTCTTCTCCATCATTATTATCTTCCCTTTCACTAATATCAGTACTGTCCGGTAACGGATGTAATGCACAATCCATATCAGGATAGAAATGTCTTGCCTGTGTCAGAATAGCATCCTTAACTCTCCTACTCTTCCTACTCTCTCTATCTGGTATATCTAATATACTATTATTTTGATCAGCTTCTTGCTGTATATAACTAGCGGCATTAAGCTTTGCAACAATTCTATTACATCCAGCACGGACATTGTTTTCTTTCATCTCTATATTGTGTGTTCGTTTACGAGGCTCACGTGGCTCACTACATGGTCGTCCACTGTATTTGCTTATCATATCTCGGATGTGTATTTGATATCCACTTCCGTCGAGACTGAGGAGAAGCGTCAGTTCATACATATATCGTACTTCTTTAGGTCGACATAATAAAGTTGATAATAAACTAATACTATTTTCATTATTATTAGAGGGTGAGAAGGCTGGCTCGATGATACAGCAACCAGGAGATGACAAGGAGATACTCCAAATATTCTCTTGATTTTGATCTTCTCTTGATTTTACAAACTCCTCAAACACAAGCCGCTGAAAGTCAACAGCGGCCGACGACGTCATGATATTACCACCACACATATCTAACGAATAAGTAACACAACTAAGTATGAGTATATGTTAGCCTCTTCAATAGTTGCCGTCGATTAGTTGGTGGTGGGAGAAGAAAGTTGAAGTCGATTGATATCTAGCTATTTTGGCTATTAAACGACCTTTAGTGAATAAGATCATCTCCCCCTGCCTAACTACGGCGGCGCTTCATATGATTATACTCGATTACACACCGCTGTTCATTATCGGAATATATCATTAATTGCTAACAATTATCACTGCTGCATTTATCGGGTATTGCAACAACAAAGTCTGTATCCGAGGAGGTATAATTGATTGTGACACAAACTTTAACATTGCAATTAACATTACTTGTCAACACACTGCAACATTGCTCTATAATTAACATCATATAACAATAATGAACAACTCAAAAACCGGTCCTACCTCAGCTAGTGCTGCTGCTAGTCATCAAAATACACCACAACAGAATAGAATGATACGACACATGCCTTCATCGGTAGGTGTATCTTCTTCATCACTAACCACAAATACAACAACATCATCCCAACCAACAGAGTTATCAGCAGCTATTACTTTTCTAGGTGAAGAGGCATTACTTCAAGCTTGTGATATATTAGTTGCACAATCAGATGCGCTGTTTGGTAAACCATCTACTGAAAAATCTGATGATAGCAATATTGCAGTAGATACAGTAAAGTCCGAGAACACATCACATGTCAACCAATTAACACAACTACATGAAAAAGTAAAAACTTCACAAGATGTGATTATCAAAGCTGATGAAGCAGGTACACTAAATGATACTAATGTCAATACCCAACAGGGTATAATAATGCGTAGTGATAGCGGATTGAGCAAAACTAATCCATCACCAAGTATGAATCATCGTAACTCATTAGTGAATGTGTCTGGTGTTAAAGCTCCACCAAATTTAAGTAGAGGCAATTCATCTATAAGTAATACCAATACTACCCCGTCATTACATCGTTCTCGTAGTAGTAGTCTTACTGCTCATGGTGGAGTAAGTGCATCGGGAAGTAAGAATCAATTGTCATTATTATCAGGACGGAGACAAAAGATGCCAAACAATACAACAGAGTCTAAAGTTACTAAACAGGAAAGGGCATTTAATCGATTACCTTCTGATACAAGTGACAGTGTTATTGGAGGAAATGGTGGAGGTAAGGGCAGCGGGAAGAAGGCTCAACCGCCGCCCGAGGTTTTGAACTTTTTAAAGGCATTAAACTCCAAGAATTCTGGCAGTCCTGCTTCTGGAGATGGATCTACGGGTGGAGGAAATGCAGTAGGGGAAAGATTAGCATCTTTTGCCGGCGTAGATATGTCCGCATCTGCACAACCAAATAATAGTGCTAAAAAGCGACCTCCGCCTCCACCATCCCATCCTCCATCGTCTTCCAAGAAGGGACGACCAACTACCAAGCGAGTAGCACGTGGTGAGCTTTTAGCTCCTGGCATAATGTCTGATAAAACACCGGCCAAGGGTAAGAAGGATAGACCATCCTCATCCGAGAAGACTCCTGCAACAAAGACACCAAGTGACAAGGCCTCCTCGTCGTCATCAGGTCAAAGGTCGAGCGGTAGGTCAAGACGATCAGCTACTCCTTCATCATCTGAAAAGATATATGAAATTGGTGCCGACGTGAATGTTTTAATGGACGGAAAACAATACGGAGGAATTGTTAAGAACGTTGACTACGGTACAGACGACTCTGGCAGTGATAAGGGAGCTATGTATGAAGTGGAGCTCTCAGACGGAGAAATATGGGATGTTAATCCCCGAGATATGACTGAGAAGGAAGATGAATGGTAGTAGTATATTGAAGTAGATCGAAGCAATACACAAAACTAAGTACTTCATTATTCCAATCATCCCAACTCGAGTTTATGCGGCTTGTGCTTGATAAGAATGGGGATGACCTTTCCCACTACATCCAAAAGGACCAATACAAGTGTGCGTGAGATTGCCCCGTTTGGACCGGGTCCAATAAGAGGTGCGTCGTTGCCTTCCCCCAACCTTTCAAACGGAAGCACGTCACTGTCTGACCAAGGCCAACAACGTGGTCGATGGTTTGAGCCTAGGTTCACAAAGGATAAAGGATCTACCCGCCACATGTTTTCTAAACTATCATCACAAACCAAAGTAAATCCCCATACATCACGCCCATCGAATGGGATTCCATCCACCCTGAGAAAAGAGTCATATATTTGTGAGAAAAATGCTCAAATTTACATCAAGATATGCACACTTTAAAGTGGTATGATCTCACCAAGGACCTTCTTCAGTACCACGTCGCTTATCATAATCAAAGTTAAGCCTATTAATAACGATAGTGGAGAGGTATATTCAGTCATTTAATAAAAGAAGACACAGAGGATACCTCAATTTCATTTTGCTCACATCTTATGCACACTTTCCAACTATGATCTCTCACCTTCCTTCACACACTATCCGCTGCCCATGCAATGCCCCAAGCTTACTAACAATACTATCGGTTACTTTCTTCTTAGTTTCATACGAAGCAATATTCCAAGCAGTATTTAACTGACGTCCCGTCAGAAGAGGAGAAGGACTTTGTTGATTTGTATTGTAATCTGAAAGAATACTCTGTATCATACTCGCTAGTACAACACTACCCTTTCCAACGCCACAATCCTCTGCTGATGTTGATGGACGAAATGTAGATGTACTGCAGGGCTGGCAGAGAATACTATTGCTTGCACCATCTGCAGTATTATTGGTATCGTCCTCCTTCTCCTCCTCAATACTCCCACTCCCATGCTGCCGCCAACTCATGACGGGTTCACATGCAGATACAACCTCACCAGATAATCTAAATGGCATACTACCCCGCAGTCCATCACTAGATAAGATGATGTTCAACTCAATCCTTTGTCCTGAACATGGTTGGATACCACTCTTTAGAAATCGACGACGTTGTATTTGTTGACATTTAGAACTAAACTTATCATTGATAAAACCCACGAGCTTCGGTGTCGAGGGTGAAGGTAATACCGAAGATGATGCAGTGGTTTGGGCTGCTTGTGGTGGTAACGTGGATGTGTTGTTCATCATTGTAGTTGTGTATGTTTAATGAGAGTCATCTAATGCATCATCAATAGTATCAGCTTCATATCAACTAGCAGGAGATCCGTCTGTTGTTGTGATCACTAGTTTATCATACCTATTCATATCATTAGAGGATACCTCTCATATCATATCAGGATACCTCAACTAATAGAGTATAACAAGTCTGCAATATAACATCATTTGAACACAACATATCTACAACATATACACCCACTAATCACTATCTGAACCTAGAGTAGCGTTGTAGTTGGCACGACGTCTAGCAAATTGTGCATGGCCTCCGTATTGTCCATTGGGATCAGGATACAATTCATCACGGATAAGGCTTTCAACACAAGGACGGTGTCGGATAGTTACACCGCGGCCGAGTGTACCATGCAGAAGAGAGGTAGCTCTTGTAAAGAGGATTCCCCTGGCAGCTATGTTGCGTCTGATAGCAACATGTTCCTCATCATTAGGCCTTGCTCCAGCATAAGGTGGTAGTCGAAAGTTACGAAGAGAACTTTCAATCATACGAGCATGACAGTCAGAATCACAATGAGCACAAGGTGGGCGTGCTTCTCGGCGTCGCTGTTCAAGTGCACGACGTCTCTGTTCTGCCTGGATACGTTGTTCATTTGCTTGAGCAGTAGCGGCACGATGAGCATGTCTAGCAGTTGATTGTTGAAGTCGGTTGCGACGTGCAAGCTGAGCGTCGTGGAGACGACGACGTAAAGCAGCACGTCTAGCTGCTGCTTCTCCACGCACTTCATTTGCACGTATCTCTTCACGTACATTGGGAGGAAGGCCACGGCGAACGGTAGGTCGTGAAGATTCATCATCGGAAGACTGATGGGATACCAGCAGTATTGATAATGATAGATATAGAAAAAGTGCATAAGATGTGCATCAAAAACATAATCAGAAGTGTGCATAAGATATGCACACACATGTGACAGTACGATTTACTCACCGACGGCATGGTCTGGGATACTAAGTATTGATATCTAATATCACCTACAGATGAGAGGAGATGAAAAATTATGAGCCTACTTTGTATGGAGATCACCAACACTATGCGACTCCGGTGGTATCCTAAACTTTGAGCAAGCCCTATCGGTATCCTAAAAGCACGTCCCCCAACTTATCATAACTCTCTTCACACTAACAAGCTCATAATTATTAACAAGTAAACAACAAATTGATATGAATATTAGTGGTATTTTACATGCACGTAAGTATATATGTGATATTTATCATTCGCATATACGCTTCATTCTATACTAGTCTACAACATCTCTTCTACTTTTGCACATATCTTATGCACTAATATAGGTACTGGTATCCTACCTATTGGCAGAGGTAGTGGCAATCATATGATTGATTCTCGTACGAGCAATAGCCAAGAAACAACTACCAACCGTAGTTCATCACTCCTTTATTCAAGTACTTATTCACGTAAGTACTTCTGTTTATTCAATTCTAATCATATGTACTAATATCTAACAATAACAATCTTCTACTTTATTGAACATATTGTACTAGGTGGTATCCTTGTTAGTAGGGATATTGGTAGTAGTGCCCTTATTACGATTGCCAATCGTCGTAGTAACAATACTACGAGAAGTAACTTGAGAGGCGGCGTGTCTTCGTCCTCGTCTTCATCATCTACTAGGTTTGATACCTCAAACTACTCAAGAGATGACTTATCTGTCGATACTTTCAGCTTTTGCTCATCAATCGTTGATCTTACCGCTGATGATATGTCTATTAGTTCTGATGAGGCACATTCAGATATGGATCTGTCTGTTAGTTCTGATGAGGCACACTCAGATAGTAGTTGTGTAGAAAGTGATACTGATGAAGAGACTGGAGGAGACGAATCACAAGACGATACCCCTCCTCCCGATTTGTCTAGTGATGAAAAATCGTTTTGCTTTAATAGGATGGATGATGAAGAAGATGATTATGATTCATCTACTTCTGATGATGATGAGGATATCTTATTATTTGATAAGAGTGACAGGAAGAAGCCACCCAAGAAGAAGTCTGCTAATAAACCTTGTTTCATCACCGGCTGTGTCAAACAAGGAAAAGTTGCTATAGACGATGGCATCTTGTATTGCATAAGTCATGCCCGAACCGAAGCACCTGAAGCATATAATCGCTGGCGACAACAAAAGTCTTGTACTATTCTTGGCTGCGACAAAGAAGGAAGAGTTGTATCTGGTAATGGCAGGTATTGTGAACATCATGCCAAGACTGAAGCACCCGAAACATACGCTCGATATCGCCAAAGAGTTAACAGTCAACGAGCCGAACGCTATCGAACTAATCCTAAGTTGAGAATAGAATTGCTTGCACGAGGCCGTCTTCGTTATGCATTGAAGGCACAGGGTACATCTTATCGAGGCAAGAACAAACTCCTTGGCTGTACTGTAGATCAATTCAAACGATACCTTGAACAGTTCTTTAGTGACCCGGGTAATAGATGGATGAACTGGGACAATCATGGACGCATTGAAGGTGTTCGATGCTGGGAAATGGACCACATCAGGCCACTAGCATCATTCAAGAATTTGAAGGATCCCGAGCAACTTAGGAGAGCCCAGCACTGGAGCAACTTCCAACCATTGAGTGCAGCGGACAATGGATCTGGTGGCAAGGGCGCTGATATTCCTGATGGATTTGAATGGAATGGTGACCGATGGATGTGGACCGATGACTGTGGCCGTACTAACTATGACCTCCCTGAATAGCTGATCTACCTACCACCGTTTGAAGAAGTACACATTAGACGTGTAAAGAATATGAGCTGAGATTGTGAAAAAGGCAGGGAATGATTGTACCGGTATCCTAAATTTGTATGTAGGCCTTATGTTGACAGTAAGTAGACTAATAAAGGGTACACTCTTCTAACATTATACTAAACTAAAGCGTAGCTTAATCTATCTTTAACATCGCATATTTAGTGTCATCTTCTGTACATCGGCGAAATCTTTCTTATTGATAATGATATGGGCATTATTCCACAAGTCAGCCCTGACACTTTCTGGAGTGCCTCCTTTTTTATAGGGTTCAAGTCGTTCCGTACAGATGTGAGCAACCGTTGGTTGACATACGGCATTTATGTAACCTTGTGTTGTTTGTTTAAGATCATCCTTCTTCTTTCCCATAAACTTCCAGTCTACCAAACAAAGATTGCCAACCTTCCAAGTATCACATAAACGATTTGCAATCTGCATGTCCTCCTCTGACCATTGTGGGATTTGTTTCGTAATCATTCCAATGACATAAACAGAACCAATATATGTACCATTAGGTTTCAGTCTTGAGGGCATATACGGACACTTTGGATATTCGTGCCGCATAATCACGAAATTACCGGCAGTTCCCTCCTTAAGCCACAAAGCAGTTTGACTTGCTCCGCCATCACGATTCTCAAAGCCTTCGAACCAATGTTTATTATTTTTCAATGCATCCCTCAGTTCATTCTGCCCCATGCTATCTAAACGTGGAAGAAGGCTACGAGGTACTCGTGCAAAGCAACCAGCCACGCCCTCTTTAATGAAAGGACCGAAGCCTTTGTTTTGCTTTTGATCTTTATTGATAAAGGTGTTCAAAAGTA
>Ga0214479_101062_pt1 | contig 12715 bp, 7 predicted proteins | sample M1_20Mar14CPVII9_5_FD_165054 | JGI IMG/M metagenome (GOLD analysis project Ga0214479, IMG submission 165054) | Marine eukaryotic communities from Monterey Bay, California, United States - M1_20Mar14CPVII9sort6BwellE14 | ecosystem: Environmental > Aquatic > Marine > Unclassified | place: USA...
AGTGCAGTAGTATGTGTGGTACGGTCGACGGTAGTGATGATGATGACGATGAATCAGAATTCTGTCCACAAAAAATCGTTAGACGTGGAAGAGATCCTGCAGGGCATTATAGTGGACGCAACCTATTAGACCGTTCCGTCTATTCAGATGGTCGAATAGACAGTTCTGAGAATACGGGACGTACTTTGTCAGAAAGTTTCTCCTCCCTTTTGTCAGGAACGTTCAGAAAACCAGATCCTTAGAATGTATGCTTTGTATATGTGTAGATAGATTTTGATGAGATATATTACTTTAGGTTACCAATATTGTAGAAGTGTACCACTTGACCTATTGCTTCTTCATCCAGTTATAATAATCAGAGAGCTGAAGTTTCAATCCAACCTCATCTACTCCAAGCCCTTTAAGAGATTTGTTGATTGTATAATGCTTTTGACCTTTCTTTGATGGAATAGATTTAAAGTCGGGTATATCATCATCACTGTATTGCAACAAGTCTTTATAGATACTCTTCATTGTCTTATCATGTTGCTTTACATATGTTTCAAACTTGATTGCAAAACGTTGTTTTTGCTCATCAGTACTGCAATCCTTATACCATTCCATCTCTTGTTTGCAATATGTCACCTCAATTTGTTGATATGCTTCGGCTAACCAATCCCATCGGACTGGTTTTCCTTGCCACAGTGTTGCATTAACTGCCATATGATTGACACCACTCTGAATTCTATCAAGGGGATCTCTTAGCACCGTCAAGAATCGGGCATCTGGGTACCTTTTTTGCAATGCAGTTGCACTTTGTAAAAAGTGTCCTTTCAATAGAAAACATCTTTCATCTACTTGTGATGACGGTTTCACACCATTAAAGAGTAAAGTCTTCCTTGCTATCCTATCAACATGATGAACAAACTCATGTTCAAATAAGTTTCGATTGTATTCCTCAAAGAATGCATTATTCAACTCTTTCACCATCACATCTGGGCCGAGATGATAAGACAGTCCATTCAAATGCGATCCAAGGAAGTATCCATCAAATGTATCAATTGCAAAATGATTATTATCATGTCGTTCAAGACTTTCTTTGGTAAATTTGCTGTTGAGTTTTGCATTTGCTTCTTCTTTTGTTATTCCGTCTCCAACGATAAATGTAACTAACTTCCATAACCATAGATAGGGGAAAGCACACATGATTGCTGTAGGTGCTATGAAGTTATTTGTATCCGATGCAAGTGTTCTTGCTACAGAAGTTGATGCAGACCGATATGCCGAGAGTACAAAGAGAGGTTTGACGATGGCTGTAGTATTAAGTTGTTTACTGCTGTATAGTATTTCATCTATCAACCAACAGAAACCAGAAACTGGTGAGGTCATTGTATGTAGTATTATTGTCAATATTAGTTCAATCTTTTCATTTATTGTGCTGATATGTATCGAATAAATGGCATATTGTATAAACCGTATTGTTTGTTGAATATCAACCATCTTTGGAGGTCTTCCATATATGATTGATAGTATTGATGTTAGAATCCAAAATGGTATGGAGAGGATTGACAGTAGTACAACCTTGATAAGGTAGACGAGTAAACTTATAATGCTGGGATTGTATGGAGATGGTGGTGTAGAGTTAAGAGGCTTAGCTGAGGAGGAGATGTCCTCTCTTTGAGATGCCTCCTTTCCTTTTCCTTTGCGTTGCTTTAGCTTCCCCATTGTTTATATTATACCAGCAACTACAATTCCATATGACTTAATGATAGACCGAATGACCTGTTTATATCTAATATGAATTCATCAATAAATGATTCAATGTCAAAAGCCGCCGAGCTGCTGCGTATGAATATATATCTCTACACACAGTATAATATAACCACCAAATAAAATTATAATATCTTTTTATTCAGTTTTCATGTTGGAAAACTCTGTTGGGTATCCTTACCACGGGTCACCACCAATTAAAGAATTAAGCGCTAATCTAATGCGTGTAGCATAATAGTATGAATTTATGTTGCTATATACCGCATCTATTTGGTTTACAATAGAACAGGCTGTTCATTATTGATATAGTGCACTGGATCCTTAAACTGGGTATCCTTAACTGCAAAAAATAGTAAGATTTGCAATACAGTACGTTTGAGTCGAATTGGTAACTTGTATTTTGGGGAGCTTATTTCTCGGCCGTTATTGGAGTTACGAATACGAAACTTGCTAGGTAACACAGGTCAGGATCTCTAGAATGTTACCTATTCGAAATATGGTGATTGGTAGGGTAGAAGCCGAGATATAAGCTCCCCAATTAAGGGGTATCGATTTTTCTTGGACTCAAAAATTCATTTTTACGTACAAACACTAAGGTAAGCAGTGATCTTCTAACGTCCATAACTTCACCAATATCCAATATTTTCTAACCCTTCAACTTACACAATGCATCTATACATCACATACAACAATGTTTGGGCACTATTTTCATCGAAAATAGTATTTTTCTAGATTAGGTTACCAGTTCAAGTCAAACGTACTGTATCGAAATTATTCTACTTGAATGAAACAGAATATGGTTGATATTATACCATATACCTCAGATGACGAGGATCAAACTAACTGGGTACCTCTTACATCATCTGTACCAAATCCTACTTCGAACAATGCTACCTCGGCGGCGTCATCTAAGGAGGATACCAACAACACAAAGCAAAATGCAACAATGAACGTCAACTCCGACAATGCAACTTCTAATAAGTTAGTGTCTCAAGATGATATAGTATTTGTAGATACTGTAGATAACGAGAAGAATGAAGAGGATGAAGATCAAGATTGGCAGACGATATCTTCATCCTCGCCTCCGCCTACAACTCAGCAACATACTACAAAAATGCAAAGTTCTGCTGATGCACCATCTCAAGAATGGTCTTGGGGACAGCAATTAATCACTCATCTAACCACTACCACAACAGCTACACCATCATCTGCTTCTGCATTAAAAGTAGAAGATGATAATATATCAGATACCGAAGGAGATGATAACATAGTATGGAGTAAACCTAATGCAATACAAGATGATAATATTGAACGAATTCGTGTAAAACGAGATGAACGTGAGCAATTTGGTAGGAAGAAGATGGTTGAGGAGGAATATACTGACATCTCATCATCTATGAAACAGAAAAAGAAGGTTGTAGTTGCTCTGAAACAACAAAAACAGCTTCATACCACATCTGTAGAAGAAGATATCGATGAAGAGGAAGTAGTATGGCAAAAGCCAAATGAAGAGACAGCAGCCTCCAGACAAGAGAAGAAGAAGAAGTCATCTTCTCCTCAGTTTAAACACATACCATCCCAAGCCAAACCTCAACCTAAAACAACATCTACAACTACTCATCAGAAACAACCCGATGAACAAAGAAGTGGTCAACAAACAATTAAAACAAAGTTACAACAAACATTAATACATGATCCATTATACGCACTACCATTCTGCTTCCTGAAACATTTATATTATGAAACAAAGTTACATATTATGCAAACATACACTGTATACGTTGAACAACATGAGTTATCATATATACTTGCACCATTACTATTAGTTGTTATTGTTAGTTTGTTTGGCTTGACATTAATTGCAATTGGATTGTATAATTTTGGTACATTGTTAGTACAGGGAGTTGTACACGGTAGTGTTAATTTTGGTAGTTGGTTGATGAATTATTCATTATCAATGGCAGGTATAGTAGTTTGGTGGTCTATATGCTCATCAGTACTACTTGGAATTGGTATTTGGATATGGTCCAAGGTGAACGAATATAAAGCGTCAGCAAAAGAGGAGAATGATGAGATTGATAACAAGTCATTTCATGTCCCTTCAATATCCACCATGCTACCATGGGCAATTGCTTTATCATCAACTGCATTTTATGAAGCAATTGTCATCTTATTCTCTCTTCGAATATACTTGTCAGTGCTTACTGTTGACGATGGCATGAGAGTAGAGGAGTGTGTAGATGAAAAAGATCAGTACTGTCTACCTGACGCATCGGATCAATCTACCTCCAGCATGTCTTTATTATCTACCTGCATACTTGTTCTTCTACTAGCTGTCATTAATGTATCGATAGTGTCAGTGGCCGCTAATATATTGGATCAGAATGATACATCTCAAATGGTAACCAACACAACATTCTCCAAAAGTTACAAACAGATACAAAAGCATCTTCCTGCATGTCACATCATTTCCATCGCCACATTTACAATCATGTCTATATTAACATTACTAATGCAAGCATTATATGTCCATTATCTACAACAAGGTGGTAATGTCTTGTATACACTTGTGAATCAATTGGGTACAGTGGGATACAATTCCATCTGTATTGGGGTGGGTGTATTCACCCTTGTTACTCTATGGAATGTCACCATGTCTTCTATTTCAACCAACGATACTATCCTTGGAATTTCGTTTGGAGAAATATCAAGGAATGCATTGAAACAGTCGATTATCGAGATTTCATCACGTGCTGTTTGGAGTGATAAGGATATGGGGAGTAGTTTACTAGGTATTTTGTCGGATGATGATGGTGCACTTCGCTTGGCTATATTGGAATGGATTATTGATCGTTGGGCCACATCGAAGAAGTCAGAAGATCAGGCTATCTCTTCATCTGCGACTTCTACTCAAGATAATACCTCACCGTCATCAGTTACTGAGAAGTGTACTGATCCAGATAACTCCTCTCAAGACAAAGACAATTCGACGGATCCTCCAAGCTTTCAAAGCCAAACAAAGCAAAGCACCGAGGATAGTAGCAGTTTCATACCACCTCCCAATAACAGCGGGAGTACAAGTAGTAGTCAAGTACTGCCTTCATATCAATCACTTCAAGCCGTGATTGCAAGACTTGACGCCGACGAGACACTGATACCAACAATAAAACGATATCGAGTGTGGGTCTACTCTCTCCCACCGTCAAGGAATGCTGCTGTATGCGTTGCTTTGTGGAAACTATGTCCTGCATTGACCATCATGTCATTATGGATTGGTGTTACTGGTATTGCTCAGTTGTGTATGCTCTTCTTATCGTCCCTCGGTGTACTAACAGCACAATATACAACTGGCTTGTTTGGACTCGGAATACTTGGCATAGTCTTGATGCTCTTATCACCAATACTATGTATAGAATATCTTCGAGTGAGTCAATGGTGGGCCAAAACAACGTGTCATCTAAAGACGTTGGAGTATGATTCGCAAGCAAGTAACGACGGGCAAACTCAGAGAGATCTTGTAATGATCTTGTTGCAATCAGATTCAACAGATGACTACTCTGAGTCAACTACGGGCACTACTTTTCTGTTTGGCACATCCTCTTTCCTACTTAGGATATGGCACCTCCTCGAAGAATCAATATCAGTATTGGAATCATCGATACCAGTTGTTCGATCACTTACTGTTGCCTCGTCTGTGGCTGACCTTTCCACTGATGCAATATGTTTGGTAGATCTTGCGTTGGAGGTGAAAAAGCGTGGATGGCTCGGAGGAGCAGGAATAATAATTTATGATGCATTTACTCATCATCTCTCGAAGGAGATTCAACAAAGAAAACAAGAGTCGTCTTCAAGTAGTACACATCAAGATAGAGGCAGTGATGATACTGAAGAAGAAGAGTTGGGAGGACAATATACAGCATCTATAATGAATGCCGTCGGAAACGTCGGAAAGATTTCACATAACGTATCGTGCTTGATTCAAAAAGATGAGCATGATGTCAAAGATGATGAAGACTTTTTGGAATCGTCGCTTCCCCAGTCAGCCAACCAGGACGAAGATACTAGTTCCGAGATCAAGAGCACACACGGCAAAGTCGAGGAATCATCCAAGGAAGCATCTCCAAGTATCGATAAAGATGTCCCAGTAAGTGATAAAGATGGTAACATTAACCCTAATCAAGGTGAAGAAGAAGCTTCTTCACAAGAAAAGAGCGACGATAATGAACAAAGTAATGATGGCGATGGAGGGGGGTTAATACCCTTCTTAATCGGTGGGGGATTGGCACTAGCTGGTACTGTAGCTGGAATTGCTTTACATAACAATGGTCAAGATGACGAGGACAAAAGAAGAAGAAAGAATCAAGGTCGGTAGAGTAGGATGATCACATGAGCGTGCGTAATGTCAAGATCCTCCATCCTTCCAGCCGAGTATTAGTATTGCACCGAGTATGGCGCCGACGCCACTGTCAAGTGCATCGCCATCGGTGGCACCTTCGGGACGGCCTAGCCGTGACTGTCCAAATCCAATTGAGACCTGCGGTTTAGGAGGTTACTTCAGCGTCTATTCTTGTGCATGCTTGTGTGTATCTCCCTATTGTCCGGACAGTGCCAATGAAGATCCCCTTCAGAGAAAGTGTAGCAGTTCTGTAACTTGTCCAGCTGATTATCATGCTACATTCCTTGACGATGAGCCAGCACCGTGGTTTAGCTTCGGTTCGTCATGTACAAGCAGCAAGGAGCTCCCGTCTTCAGTTACTGCCATTTATGGAAGTAAAGAAGACTGTTGTGAAAGTGAGCGTCCTGGCGATTCTGGATGTGTGATAAGACCTGCTGAGATATATCAACTTTCATATCATGGCGAGTTGACATTGGGAGGTTATGATTGTTCTTCATCTACGGAATACTCAAGATCGACACTTGCTGGTAACTTCGCTAATCGATTCTGGCTGATATTTGTGAGAATTCGGGTGTAACATGCAGCGACGATGATAAGGTTGTTGTGACATCTCTATGTGGTTATGAATTGAACACAGAGGCAACATACTCCTCTACCACACGTCGAAGACGTCTATCAAGTGATAACACCATTGAGTTCACCTTCAATTCACTTGACCTTGAAGAGTCTGTTCTCAAGGGTATTGAAAATATACTACGGTCTTTCTTTGGTGGCACTACTCTTGATGCTTTCTTATCCAATGTACTTGCGGATGGTGAGCTCATATCATATTATTATACTTTACTGCCTTGTGTCTATTTTGGTGCACTAATACGAGTTCCCTCATATTCTTTCCTCTATAGTCAAAGCTAACAACCCAACTGCTCCTGTGCAGAGTATAAACTCATTGGTATACAGCGATTAATGCCTTCATTGCAGGTCTTGGATTATTCTATCCAGGATGGAATATTTCTGAAGAAACTTGTTTGAGTGTAAGTTACTTGTTTGCCTTCCATTCCTCTTTCTCTGTGACTTCTTTACTCAATTTCCCATCATAAATCACAACTTCTTATTAGGATGGAAACCAACCAGACTATATGAATCGCAATTCAAATCAATGGCTATGCGATATAGTCTAGATTCGTGTTGCAAACGCTACTTTTCTTGGAACGAACAGGGTTGTAAGTCGAGGAATGCCGAGCTAACACTGGTTTCTGGAGACGTCCAACCAGCCTTTGATGTTACAAACGGTTTGTTTTATCCCGACTGGGGTAATACAGATGATACATGTATTAATGATGGTAACGCCCCTGCCTACATGAAGAAGCAATATAAGCTTTGGATGTACGAGACGTTAGATGAGTGCTGTAAGTCATACTATGCATGGGAGCCCAAATATAGTGAATGTTTGACATCACAGGGTGGTGAATTACCACCGGATACATTTAAGGTTGGTTGGTATGTAAATTGGAAAGATTTCAAGTGTGTTGAGAGTTGTGATGGGCAAGATTCTTGTGAGTACATACCCAACGAGTGGGATGATCTTTATACTACAAAGAGTGAATGTTGTGATGAGCATTTATCTTGGTTGGAGGATGCAGATGATTGTTAGATGGTTTTAGATGAATAGAATAGCCATCGATTGTACAGATAGTGAACTGAATTGTAAAGATAATTGATATTGTATTGAAACAATGCATCATCTGTTATCTAGTTTACATATCTAATGTTTATGAATGAGTATATCGATTGTCCAAGACATCTTTTTCGTTGTTTTTCATACATTTGCTATACATATTGCATCTCAAGCCCAAGTAATCATACTGATAACCATTATCATAACAGCCTTTCTAATCAACAACATAGTACTATCATTCATTGTATTCTCCTCAATACTAACAAAGCACCATGGATCAAACACTTGCTCATCAAACGTTGCAATCTGAAACAATTCATGTTCTTTCCAATCTGTAGGTTCCTTGCATTCTCCTTCAGGTATCTTGTAACATACTTTCCCTTCATCGATTGCAATACAATCAACCCAATCATACTTGGTACTACCCGTGTCACTTGTCCCATCAGCCGCGTATATACATTTAATACTACTCATATCATTAGTAGTACTGCATTTACATTCAACACTTGATAGATTCATGGTATAAAGATTACCCTTCAAATCGGTCTCTTCTTTTGGATATGATTTAATAATTGAATCACAAGATGGTAGTGTTTCGCCTTCTCCGTCTCCGGATGTTGCAGCAAGAGTAGAAAGATTCATACATAATAATACCATCACGAGGAAGAGGTATATTGTTCTTGTAGATATCATGATTGAAAGTATATTCGCTTTTGCACTTAACTAGAAGAATTCCGATATAGTAAACCTAACACTGATATGTAAATACGATTGAGTTGAATATATAATTTGTTGCAATACAATATATTGTTATATGTCAAAGATACTTTTAGTCAATTGAGAGTGTTAGTTAAATCTTTGGAGGTATCTTTTCTGAAGTAATGATGATCAGCTTTACTAATAAACAATGTATCGAAGTAATGGTTGCCTCATAAAGTAGTAGACTGTCGATAGTAATTGTCAAGTAAGTTGTGATAGATATTGGCGTTGGGTTGTCATTTAACTCGGACTAATCAAGACTAGACTCATTTTTAGTAGGATACCTTTTATCCTTTTATTCTTGAGTAGTCAACTCATACCCCTTTAGCCCTCTACTTTCGGCTTACTATCAGCAGTGGATCGATCTCCTTCTATCTATCGTATCGATTGAGATTTACAACTATCTATAATCTATTGTTTTCTGTTCTGTTCGGGCTTGGCGTTTGAGCACAGTCAAAGGGAATACATCAACAAAACACTTCACTAATCCCACTCCTCCAAATTTACTAGATAATGGTCGAAAGTATAAAACCCGATGTAGCCAATGGCGGAAGTAGCAATACCAATATGAATGATAATGTTAGAGATACCTCTCATAAAGCAAATACATCACAACAACTATCCACATCCTTTACTAACAACGCCAATTCTTCACAACAACTTGAAGACGCATTAGCAACCCTATCGAATCAATCACAATCATTACTCCGTACTATGAGATTAGATGTGGTAGTATTAGGTTCACATAATGAAGATATGAAACAAACAGTATGTCAATTAGAGAGTCAATGGGATATGTTACAACGTATGGTAGCTGAGGAGAATGAACGCAAGGCTATGTTATTAGAGGCTGAAGAAGAAGACGGTGAAACTAATAAAGAAAAAGGTATTAATAATAAAAAGATTGAATCATCCATAGATTGGGATGGTAATGAAAAGAGGAATAGATTAGAGAAGCGGGAAAGTATATCTAAACAGAATAATTTTGATTGGGGTATTAGTGATGAGGAGGAAGTTGAGAAGGTAGATGCACAGGGCACTGCTACTAATACCACATCTGATACTGCAGGGAATGTAGATCAAGAAACATTAGACCAGTCGAATGATTATGGGAATGACAAGCCATGGTTGTTGAGATTATTCGGACGGAAGGATAGGGATAGAGAAAGTATTAATCCGACGTCGGAAGTGAATAATATGTCTATTGATGATGGAAATATCCAACAAGAAGAATCTCAACTCGCCGCACAGGATAGTGTAGGTGGATTACAAAAGTTCTTTAGTGGTAGAAGAAACTCATTCCAAAAACAAAATACATCAGTAGCAGGAGAGACATTGGAAACATATCCGACACAACAGAGTGAATCCCCATCAAATGCTGCGGGTTCATCATCCAACCCCGGAGCCGATAATAACAACAATAGTGATGAGGAACAAGATGAAGAAGAAGATGCAGAGTTAATACAAGCACTACAAGTTAAGTTAAAAGGATGTGACTCTGCCGTTACTACACTCAAACAGCTACTTCAGTTTCAAACAAGCAATTTATATGATTTGCAATATCAACATACCAATCTAACATCTGAAACAAAGTTCAATAACAAGTATAATTCTAATGAATTGAAAAAGTTAGCTGATCAACTTCATTTTGCAAAGGTTGAACGAAGAAGAAAAGCACGTCAACTGGAAGATGTCAAGAAGAAAAAGAAGATAATAACAAGTCAAGAAGAACAGTTAAGGGATGAAGTAGTTAGTATACAAACAGAATTGTTTAGATTACGTACTGAAATAAAGAAAGATGAGCAATTGATGCATACCGTTGGGGAGAATGGTGGTGAACATCACCAGCAGCAGCAGAGGGATAGTCGTCATGATCGAGTGGTGATTGTTGCTGGTAATCACAGTGGTGGAAGTGGGGGTGACATTAATGTTAGGAATAGGAATGCTCCACAAACACAATGGAAGAACACACGGGGTATATTGAAGAACTCATATGGTGGTAGAACTCATCCTGACGCCAGTTAGAGGAGAAAAGGATCCCTGACTTGTGAGTACCTAGTTAGTAATGTTAATAATGTATATACTCATATTAGTAGGTAGTTCCTTGTTCGACCTTTTCAACCATGATTGTCTGTTTTCAGAAAAGCTCTTCTGCGTGGTGTTCATCCTTTTCAACTCACATCTCAATCCTCTTGAGACTACATAGTATGGTATGGGAGATAAAAGAAAAAGATACCTTTCCCATTAGCGTTGGTATCCTTTGACTTGACATCACTTACTCAATTTTCTCAATTGAGTTGGTTGATACAGTGTTGTGCCGTTTTGGAAGTGAATCTCTTGCCACTACTGCAGCGAATTATTACCTGATATATTTGTAGAGCAGCGGAAAATTAGAGACCGATAGTGTATAGAATTACTAGAGATTTACGATTAATTTTTTCTGCAATGATGTCAGACACATCAGTGAGAAGACAGTACTGTGTTGCCATCATATTATTGCATATCACGCTATGCGTGGGTAGTAATATATATACATCGTCGTTTATATCAACTCCGCCCACCATACACAAATTATACCGCCCAAGATTATCCTACAAAACTATAGATGATGATATTGACACTGTTGAGAAGGTAGCTAACAGTGTTAATGAAGAAGAAGATAATGACGACGATGATAATACATTTCATATAGAAAGTGGTAGCATAGATCATCCTAGTTTTGAAGATAATACAGTGGTTGATATGAATGATTGGTTATCAGCTACAAGAACTCTCGGATCGCTATTTCTAAAAACAGAAGATGAGGGTAGAAAAGATGTCTTTGGTAGAATGTTAGCAGGGAGAGATGAAATGACAGATGATATTGATGAATATGGAGTATTATCTACACCGCCTTCGAGCTCAATCCTAACAGAAAACACATTTGCAAGTTATTTAATGAAATTGAAGCAACAGGAAGAAGATAATAGGGAACGAGCAGCGGAGGTACGTCAAGAGAAGGAAATAAAGGACAATACTATTGGAGGAGGGATATTTAATCAAAAGGCTAAAGATCCTAATCAAGAGTTGGATGAGAGTGTATCAAACCTAATAATATCAGAGGATGTTATGAGTGATATGAAGATTCTACCCTTGGATGAGAATGAGGTTTGGGACAGTGACAACTCCATTGATGAATTAGTTGATGAGAAAGATATGCTTACACTGAGCTACCCAGAACATTACAAGGGAAGGATAGGACGTGATATGCGTCACTTAGCTGTATCAATTGCCGCTAGTATTGATAAATCATGGCAATGGAAGTTGTTCTTTGATGAGGGAGGAGGTGTCCTTCCGCTTTTAGGTAAGCAGAAGTTAATTGTGCACAATTGTCACAATCCACCCTTAGATCTGGGCATTCAGTGTTCTTATTGTGAAACCGATAATGAATGTATGTATAGACAACATACTCACTTGGCCGCGGATTGAGTTGACTTGTGCCTATGATATTCGATATGGTTTCGCAATTCCACTAACAAATGCTAACCACCCTACCTCCCTCTCTTCTTGGATATACTTGTGACCATTGTGTGGAATTAACTTCTGATTCCCTTAGAATGTATTAGTGACGGAGCAAAAGCAGTACAAGATGGGAGGTTAGATTTCCTGGATGGAGATGTTGAGGGAACAAATAGTTTGAAGGAGCAACATGAGGCTTCATTTGCAGCTGCATGTACTGCCTGTCGAGCACTTCGAGATCTCAGTGCACTTTCTAAAGACTTTGCAGCTGTTGTCACAGATGATCTATTAAGAGTTGATACAGAATGGTCAATATGTGTCGTAGAAGGTGACGGTTACGACTGCAGTTCGGGGGGCTTGATTTCAGATCTATTGATTCTATTGAAACATGCAAATGAAGCGAAAGCACCGAAGGTTGGTAGAAAGGGCAGGCGTGCAAGTTTTAGCCTTAGCAACCGAAGTCAACGACGAGATGCTCGTCGACGGTGTGGACTGTATGTTGTGCAATTGCTGCTAGCTATGGTTGTTGCGAGTGATGAGGCAGTTACGCGACTAAGGTCGACAGCGGGTCTGATTGAAGCTGTGAAAGAATGCTCTTCCTATGCACCTGCACATAGATTCAAAAGAAAGTGGATACG
>Ga0214479_101063_pt1 | contig 12686 bp, 12 predicted proteins | sample M1_20Mar14CPVII9_5_FD_165054 | JGI IMG/M metagenome (GOLD analysis project Ga0214479, IMG submission 165054) | Marine eukaryotic communities from Monterey Bay, California, United States - M1_20Mar14CPVII9sort6BwellE14 | ecosystem: Environmental > Aquatic > Marine > Unclassified | place: USA...
GCATAGCAGGGAGTTTACGGACTGCTAGACAAAGAGAAGATAGATGTAGAGTACGGCCTAACATCTGATACTGCTCTTCAGCTGGAATGATTGATCGAGACTTGATTGAGTGAGAAAGAAAATACCTGCGCTGAGAGTCGCTGCATTATCGATGACGCCGCCGTTGATGATACCTCCAACTTACCCAGACACGAAACAACAATTGCTACCGACAACTAGATTATGATTGTGAGGGATAGCACATGCTCGACATACGAGCTGAAATATTTTTCAAGTGGTGGTGCATTTGACTCACCAGCCAGGCCAGGAGTAATAGAGCGATGCGAGGTCAAGTTGTCTAAATGATGACGGCTAATATGTTCATACTACTCATAGCACTATCATCGTGCCAAATCGCTATTAATTCATTTTCAATACCAGTAGCTTCCAAGTATACCGCGGAATCATCAAAAAGGTCATTAGTTCTAGACCTATCATTATCAGATCATGACAATGAAAAAGAAGATATAGCTTCAACATCAACGAAGTATAACCGTAGACTATTAGATTATGGCAATGAAGAAGAAGATACAGCTTCAACATCAACAAAATATAACCGTAGAAGAGCATTATTATCTCAAGCTTTGTTGGCTGCACCACTTACTATTACAACAGTATCATCATCATCACCTGCATATGCAGCATCCGAGAAGCCACCGCCAATCATACCATTAAAAACTACAGCCAAACGTCTACGATCTATACCATTGTTTACAATCGTAGATGGTAATGGAGTACCATTCCATACATTTGATAAGGATTCTGCTGGCGGGTTTGGTATGTTGTTTCTTTCTCTTATATGCAACTCAGCCTAAGGTTCACAATGAGCCTGAAGATGATTAGGCTGGGTAACCCCGAAAGGAGGTGATTGTGTAGTGTTTATACTCCTGCAAGTAACTAACTTCCTTCCTCTTTTGCAGGTTACTTTTTCACCACATATCGAAGTGCTGAGTATGTATTAGATGACGCCCGAAAGGCCTTCAGTAAAGCAAAGACCGATGAAAGTAAGAAGAAGAACGATGAGGCAAGAATTGGCGATGCTAATATTATAGTAAAGGATCTAAATCCTGATGCTAAAGATGATGAATCTAGTGATGGAGAGGTACCCGACGCATGGGGACAGGCACAGATTGTAACTCTACCACTTGATTTGGTATTGCAACTTAGTGTAAAGAAGACTCAGAGTATTGCAACAAACGGAAAGGGTAAGACCTTCAACACATACTATCAAGTCATACCAGCTACAGAAGATTTAAATGCAGCACTTCGTATTGAAGATGGACAACGATACAAAGAAAGAGGCAGAGTGCCATTATTTTATGTTGATGGCTTAACAATACCCTCTACAGAAGAAGGAAATGAAGGACCAATGAATCCAGTATACTTTCGTATTCAAGACCTCAAAGATGAGTGGACTAAGCAATATCCTGACCAATCTATTCCGACAATTCGAGTACGTGAGTTGGGAGAAACTTTTCGTGAGATGATCAAGCCAGCTTCCATAAAATCAGACAAGAGTGCGAAGAACTTAGTATTTGTTCCTATTCCAAATAGTGTCGAGAAAGCTAAAGCTAGTGGAAGAAAGTACAAGTTAGGTGAGATGATACTAACAAAGTAGATTTGACACTTAGTTGGATTGTGAACTAGGGGAAACGACATCAGTAAAACTAATGGGGAAGCTATTACTATGATGCTATGTTATGATATTATCACCATTACTATTTCTTTCTTCATGTCTGCCAACTTGTGAAAAAGGTATTAGACTCGAAGACAAGCGGCGGATACACAAGCTTTTTATGACGACTGTCCGAGTTTGTAAACAATTGTCAATTGCAGACAGTAGCGAGATCGCTTCAAGAAGACCCTCGCTACCAGAGAGACCACCTATATCTACATATACCACATCATATGTTGATATGTTTGTTGAATGTTGGAAGTTCATCTCCATTCTCTGAAGCTCTCCTAATTTGAAGCCATCTCCAACCTCAAACGAGAGGTTTGGATATCTTTCCCTTGCTTTACAGATAATGTTTTTGCCAATATCAACCCCAAGACAACCTCCACGGCCATCTCCTTTGGCAGATTTGTCAATGATTGAACTAGTGACTCCAAGGTGGCATCCAATCTCTAAACAAATATCACCTTTTCGGACTACATATTGTATTGTCTCTCTATACTGTTTGACACCTACAGAACCTATGATCAATGAATGACCCCCATTCTTATGTCTCATATCAGGCAAAGGTTGTTTTGCAGAGATCACTCTTTGTGCATGGTATAATCTCTGAGCTAAGTTCTGCAGCGAACCTGACTTCACTATGACAGCTCTACATTCTTGTTGATTACTATTGCGGTTCAATGCAATGAACTCTTTGATAAGAGCTATGCATGTAAGGGGAAGGTCGTTGCCTGCAGTAGTACTCATATCTACTACCAAAACATTGTATTGTGGTTTGTTTGGATACTCTTGTTGAAAGAATAAAGCATGTCTCCACAACTCAAATGATTGTATTTCTATGAATGTAGCTCTATCTCTGTAGAAATTATGTTCATCTCCTTTTCTCCTCATTGCAGTCGTCCTCTTCATATCTTTCTTTTCATTTGGGAACTTTCTCTCCATATCAATGAGAAGAGCCTTTCCCTGAGAACCGATGGATTCACATATTGCTCTACTAGATTCTCGAAGCTGACTACCTAATTCCGCTACAACATCTCCTTCTCGAACAAACATTTCAATTGCTCTGGTGACTTCTTTGGTTGAACTGCAAGCTATAAACTTTGTGTTACTACTTTTCCTCTTTTTATCTAGTGTTGATGTAGTTCTATCATGGGGAGTAGATGTAATAGTGTCAACCGTAGTAGATTTCAATTCAAATGTATCATGTGATATCGTATGTGGCATCTTAGATACTGTTTGTAATGTCTTTTGTGATATCATACGTGATGTTGTAAATGCTTCGACATGTGATATAAGAGCCAAAGCAACAAAGCCGAGATGCATGCTGTAGCTTTTGACCATCACTCTACCGTTTTTAAGGAGGTTGTGCACAATAGGATGAAGTTTGCTGCTACAATATCGAGTGATGGCAGCACCGCAAGTAATAGGTTGGTGTGTGAGAATATTAGATTTAATCCAGATAACAGATAGTCGTTCAATCGCCAAATGAAGTATGAACGTTCTTCCCAAAGCTCTCGACTCTGTGTGATGCATGTCAGGATAGTAGACGGCGGAGAGATCAAAATAGAAGAATGAAGTCTGTTATATGTGCACTAGTTTGTTCATTATTGGTGGTATGCGTTGCAGAGGATCACTGGGGTAAAGATTGGAAAAAGCATAACAAAGAGAAATGCTCAACATGTCTTGTTATCGAAGACACCCTTACAGATGAATGCCTTAGTGGTATTCTCCCCCCATTTCCAATATGCTGTGGATTTACGAATACAACCGAGTTGATTGCAAAGGCAGAGGGATCGTCTACAAGATGTTGCTCACCACCGGCTGCCGCTGATCTCGAAAAATGTAGTGAGTATATTATGTTTATGTATGCAATCACATGAGCAGACTTTGTATGAGAACTCACTCATCTATTTTGTTCATTTCTATCCTTTAGAGTGTCCTGTTAAAGATAGTGAAAAGTTCAAATCTAGAATTGGAGATCATTGCAAAGCAGTTGCGGAATGTCCAACAGTTGAATCCTTAACAGCCGTGTCTGTGACCAATAATAATTTGAGAGGTGATAATATTGACATGGGGGAGCAGATACAGCGTGAGGAGTACACATATCCTTAAAGGTATGATTTGATAACTCATCTTGTGGGTTATAAAAGTAGATATGGTGCCATCTGATTGTTTGTTTGGGCTGTTTATAGAGATGTAATGATAATGTTTGATTTTATAATGTATATTATGACTATTCATACACACATACAAGAAGTAATCAGTATTTAATAGTTGGGGTATTATGTAACATGAAACGTAGCTATTGGGCTTCTAATCAATTGTTACTTTGCTTAGCGCTGCAGATTGAGTTGAATCTTTTTGCAAGTACATGTCTAATCGTAGTTGCATACAAGAGAATATTGTTTTAGGTGCAATATACTTTTGCTCAGCTGCAAAATGTCTCATCATTGCATTTATCTTCTCTTCTGTGGGTAAATTACTAGCCTTACTCGATGCAAATGATTCAAAGATTGACTTCCAAGGAGTCGTTCGTGGCGATGTAAGAAATGGGGGTAATATAATATCCGCATCTATCAAATGTATTGTATGTTTCTTTTCATTGTCTATTGAAACTACATCTCCAGTCTTTACTTGCTTCCATCCTCTATTGACTCGATCAAGACCTTCTCTTATTGTTGGAACTTTTGTTGTTCTACCCACATCGGTTATTGATTTCTTTTCATTAAAAGCAGTGTTTAGATACAAAGATTAGATATTCGACTAAAAAGCAACAGCAAAGGAACAGCAACTTTAAGATGACTTACCTCAGCATCCCAAATTGCTATTCTTAATGCAGCCTTGGCACTGTAATATATCAATGGATGAAATGGCACCGAAGCCATCATATCTGTGAAAGGTATCCGTTCCATATATGGTAAACGTTGTTTATCAACGTTATTAATAAAGTAAAGTATTGCATCACTACTTTCTGAACTCCATTGATGTGTTAACTTTCTCAATGCATTGTATCCTCCATCACTTGTAGTATTGTTAGCCGGTATTGCAAGGTCATATGAAGGTTCTGTCTTCCCACCACCATCTATTATAGTGTGAAGTGTGGTAATATCCATTGTTATTCCACCATACTCCCATAGTACCATATATCGCCATATATCTCGTTTAACACCAAGGGATATATCATGAGCAATCTGTATTCGTTTTTGTGTACTATTACCAACATTCAACTCATTAATAGCAGCAATAGTCGCAGCATGTAACTTCCCCATACCACATAATATACCCTCCTTCATTTCTGGATATATATACCATTCACGTTGATATAAGAAATTATCTATTGCATCTGAAGAGTGTATATATATTGTATATGATTGTGAGATATGTTCATGTATTAGTTGATGTAATATTTGTATTGTTGTTGTTGGAAGACAGTTTGTTGGTGATGATATGTGTAATATTTTGGGTATTCTATTGTCTTTTGGATCGTTAGATGATTGATGTTTAACCTTTGGTGGATGTATAATGGTTACATACTCTTGTCCTGCTGGACAGTTATAATTATCGCTCTCAATATTAATCCAGCGATTTAATGCACAATGAGGGAATAATGACGGTCTAGATTGTTTATTCCTTTGGTCATTATCAGGTAAATATAGCTTTTGATTCTTCTTCATATAATACTTTTGATCAAATGCAGAATCTACCCATCTATCATCGGGAGGGCATATCTTACCATCGATACCAACTTCATTCTCATCTACACCAGCCATGAAACCCAATGATGCTATTTGTGGTATGAGTAAGCTTGCAAACCAATCGATTGGACCGGCTATTTCTAATTGATAGGATGTTAATATTTGTAATACAGTTGTTATGAGTAAGAAGATGGTTGTATGGTAGAATAGTGGGTGGATGGTATCATTACCATCCTCATTTTGGGTATTGGCCACCATCTTAAGTTTCGTATGTTATGTGGATCCACTATTTATCATCTTATTAGACTAATATGCTCTCCCTTAGTTGTCTACGCTTAACCAATTATTACTAATGAATACAACAATACACGCCCACCCCAAGCAAACATGAAGTAACAGTGTCAATCATGCAGACTGCAGACTATTCTGCAATAAATCAATACGGTATCTTTTTGAGAAAAGATATCACTCTGTTCATATGAGTAATACTGCAATAGACCGACGACTTTGCGCTAAGGAGGACAGTTCAAGCAACTAGCAAGACATACGTTCTTAACATTCATATTAAATATACATTATCGATTATCATTGGAAAGAGAGTAAAATGAGATATGGCCACATAAGTATCCTCAACTCAACACTCTTAGAAGGCAAATGACATGTCAGTATCTTCATCTTCCTCTAATTTGGATGCAACAATCATTTCCTCTTCTTGGTTTACATACACTTCTTCTTCTTCCAGCATCATGGACATGTGCTCTTTCGGTGCCTTGGCTCGTGCTCTTGCGGATACCCTTGCATTAACGGCCTCGACTGTAGCATCACCTTCAGGTCTTCCGTCTCCTCGAATTTTATTCATCTTTGCCTGGGAGACTCTGTTTGATATTCTTGCATTTGCCGATGCAATGAGATCTTCTTCCGACCCATGATCAGGCTTGCCTGACTTAGCTCTACCTCTTGCAGCAATCTTCATGTTTGCAGACTCGATTAGGAGAAGCTCCTCAGCAGTCATGTTCGCTCGTGTCGCCTTGGGTGTTTTTGTCTTGGATGTCTTTGACTTGGATGACTTTGACCATGATGAGGACCATGAAGAAGGAGATGGCTTCCACTGTTGTATTAATGAAGAGAGTAGGGTAAAGAGAGGTTGTGTTAGTGATCTATAGATTACATGCATATGAGTACTCGACCTAACAATTTGTTACTTACATCATGACTGGGCTTCTTGGTAGGTGGTTTTCCACTCGGAGTAGGCGCATTTGTGGGTGAAGTTGTGGGCGACGTTGTCTTGCTTATAGGCGACGGGGTATTGCTGGGCGAAGCAGTACTCGGTGAAGGCGTGGTAGGAGAAGACGTTGGAGGAGATGTTATTGTTCCACAAGTTGCAGGGAGATCAGATTGTGTCAAATCACCACGACATTCGTAGTCACTATTACAACATTGGGAGATCCCAGAAGGAATAAAACCTTCCTGAGTGAAACCAGTGAATTGACATGCTTGGTAAGCTCTGCAGGCTTGCTGGATACCACCAATTAGTCCACCTTTACTTGCAGCACCAAAACAGGAATATGACTCTGCACATGAATTGACGATGTTTCCAATAGAACCGCTATAAGAAGCAGCAATTTCACATGCTGAGTTTGCATTACAAGAATACCCAATATTCCCTATCTGCCCAAGGGTGAAAGCTGCCCCTGTACACGCTAATTCCTCATTGCATGATCCAAAGATGGCTCCAATGCTTCCTCCCCTGAAAGCAGTGTAAGAACATGCATTTAAACCCTGACAACTATTGTAAATGTAGTCAATATTGCCCCCTGGAAATGAAACACCAATATAATCGTAGCCTGCTGCTGCCCGGAAACAAGATCCATCTCCATAACAACTGTCTTCAATAAATCCTATTTTGCCTCCAAGACCTGCGACTTGAAAGCATGCGTCCGTTTCAGTACAAGATGAGGTAATATCTCCAATCTCTCCATCGAGATATGCAGCATCAACGCAAGCGTAATCACCGAGACAGCTATCTTTGATATTACCTATAACACCACTTTCCTCTGCAGCTCCGTAGCAAGACTTTTCTCCTTGACAGCTATTGACGATACTCTTGATGTAACCATTGAAATCCCCAGCAGACGTACAGGATTTAGAAGAAGTGCAGCTATTGCTTACTATCCCAACATAACCTTCATATGCCATAAAAATACAGGCCTGCTCTGCTCCACATCCGTTGTATACTGATACAGGCTTGGCCTGATTACAAGCACTATCACCAAGGCATCCATTTACTACTGTGTCAATATCGGCTTCATAACATGAGAATGGCCCGTCACACCCATTATTAACCGAAGTAATGCTGGTAGTATTACACGCATCTATACCGAGGCACCCATTCAATACTGAATCAATGTTGGCATCATTACAAGCCCTTTCATCCATGCACCCATTTGTTACTGATCCAATGACTGCTTCAAAACAAGAGAAGGTACCATTGCACCCGTTGGCAACTATGTTAATTTCGGCTTTAACGCAAGCAAAGGGATCTACACATCCATTGATTACTGTATTGATGGAGGCTTCACCACATGCGCCATCCCCGTTACATCCTTTTGTTACTGTGCCAATAGTTGCCTTGTAACACGAGTAGGCCCCTTTGCAGCTATATCCATCTTTGCTGAGAATTCCTGTGAAACCCTTGCAAGCTTCTTGTTCAGTACAACACTCTCCACCGCAAGCCACTGCACAGCTTATAGGGGGGTCTGAACCATCATACACATATCCATTGGTACATTGAACAAAGTAGTCTGAGCTAGCAGAATTGGCAATAACATTTTGCAGATCACTTATCATGTCATTAGACATTAAGTTAAAATCTTTGTGAGAATGGTTTGCAGATAGTTTGACTTCTCTTTTCTTCTTGTTGTTGAAATGCTTCGAAATATGTGCTACATTATGCGTTCGCCAACTCTTCTCACTCGTCTGGTGGTCGAGTACATTGGTATGTGTAGGCTTGGATACATGACCGGCAATATCAACTTTATTCGATAATATACCAACATCATTGTCATTGTTGGTAGTAGAGGTACGATCGGGACGTTTCAACCGTGAGGTACGACGACGAGTATCCTGAGATATCAAATCCTCATTCCTTAATGGTCGTGACGAGGTGACCACGGCGTTGGCTTTAGTATCACCACTTTCGATACGTGTCTTGGAGAATTGGGATGCTTGAGATGATCGGGTCTGATTGTAATAGAGAATGGGGAAGTACAGGTTAGAAACAGAAGTGAGATTGCATTGGAGATATTAACTCCAGGTATCTTCATCGATCATATCATTGTGCACATCATATGTCACCACAACTTACCAACTTTGTGGCTGTACAGCCCGCTGCCAATAAAGTTGATGCTATGAAAAACTTCATTGGCTTTTCTTATATATTTCAAGTTATGATAAAGGGATATACTATATCAATAATGCAATGACGACGATGATATATTTTGGATATTGAGTCAACTCTCCGCTTATAATTGTTTTCCTAATTGAATTGGCAAACCACTTTATTATGATATGATATAAGTATACTAAAGTACTACTAAATGAGGTCATGTAACTGCCAATGCAGAGTGCAGTAGGATAAACGGAAGCATAGTGACAAGTAGTCGTTCAGAAAAAGAGAGCAAAATTTGGTTCATGCTGAACGGTATTTTTTGTGTGCATGAGGTATCCTCAGCATTGCGAGGCTCAGGGGATGAAAGAGCGAGTTAGTACTACTACAAGTATCGATAATCGACTGCTCTCTATGCTTAGTAGTATGGATGATATGTTGGCGCTTTACATTCGTCAATGATTAAACTGCTAATATACATAGCGGTGATATTCTTGATATCTACCTGTAGTAAAACTGGCGTATATGCTTTTACTTCCCCTTCATTGATAACAACCCTTACATCTCTCCCATCATCGATAACAGCAAAGCAAAAGAGAATGAGTCATGACAGTATATCAATACTATTGTTTGGAATCAATAATAACGATGACAACAACAACAGCAACAACAAAGATGATAACAACGGGAATAATGATGATTGGATAACATCAAGATTGCAGCGAGCTGACTTTGAAGAGATACAGCGGGATATAATCTTATGTTCATGTTTTGTGTTGGGAAGGTACTTCATCTATGACATTTCCACTGGAGCAAAAGTAGTAGCGGATTCGACACTCAAGATGCAATATGGTTAACAGGGACAATCTCATCAGCAGCTCTTTTGGGAATATATTGGACAGCGGCAGGACTTATTCTAACACGCTTGTTTGAAACTAGAGGTTCTTCATCTCTGTCTCTGATCGCAAATCTAGTTAATATTGCAATGTGTTGTCCACTTTGGATAGCAACTGAACATTTCCTTCACTTTGGTCCTAGTGATATTGGCGGATCAACACTTGATCAATCTATAGCTAATGGATTTTTAGGATTGACGATCTTTATGACAGGGATGAAAACTATTACATCAGATTGGCGATGACATACTTCAGAGGAGCTCTCAAGATCTCAAAATACATTTACATTGTCATGTAAATTATGTATAAGATGAGCATGAGGCTCTCTGATGAATCAAGTTACATACTGCAAAAGGAGAGGATACCATGTTATGTGCGACTCAATCGAGGTCGGAGGCATTTCTTTCACTTTTTTTGCGTCAACACACTACTCTATCTAAGTTGCCATACGATATAAATCTGAACTTGATAATATACATCCCAGCTATCTTTACAAATAATAAATCAATGAATACTCCTCCAACTCGCCGCTCAGCACGTTTGGCTTCTAAGAAAAAGGAAGTCGATCTATGCACCCCGTCTCCTAAACAAGAGATATATTTTAGTGATTCATCTTCACCTAGCTCATGCTCAGATGATGGATCACTGTATGAGAACATCTCATCATTTGACGATAATGATAGCAGTCTTGATGAGGAGAATAGTGGATATGCACGACAATACACACGCAAGCGTACATCAATACCCACTCCCAAGTTCACTTCAAAGAAGTCTCCTTCAAAAACAAAGTCTACACCGAAACCCAAGTCTACACCGAAAACCAAGACATCACCAAACCCGAAGAAAGCTGCACCAAACTCAAAGCCATCTCCAAAGGCATCTCATCAAAAGAGCAAGCCAACTTCAAACTTCGTGCCAGATAAAGAAAACGCAACATACAACACAACCCCATCTACTACTAAAAAGAAAGAGGAGTATACCAAGAGCAAGCTCAGGCGGCGGATGACATTATAAGTGCAAGTGAAAGAGGACTATCGTACTATCGTATTCTCGGTGTAGATGGAGATAGCACTGAAGCTCAGATAAAGAAGAGCTATTTCAAGATTGCTAGAAAGATTCATCCTGATAAAAACCGAGCTCCCAACTCTTCAGAAGCTTTTAAGGTAGTTGGTAATGCCTATGATGTGTTGAAGAGTCCAACCAAGCGTGCTGCTTATGATCTTGATCGTCTCAATATATCCCAATCTCCACCAAGTCCCCAACCAAGTCCTCCTCCATCACCCACAACTCATTATAGTCACGGTATTAGCTTGTTCAATACAATTCCTATTGGAATGTTTGTAACCCTCAGTAATGTTAATGTTACAACCAATGGTATTCGACAGTATGGATCTGTGGTTCACTACGATTCTTTCTCTAGAAAGTACACTATCAGGTATTCGGGACTTGTTATTGACGCATATCCTGTTGCTTTGTTTCAAAATATCTTGGTTCAACCTCGTTGGGACAAATCAGTCAAAGATGTGAGAGTTGTTTCCTACCTCAACGGTTTATTTGAAGTAAGTTATTTATACGGAAATAAATGGATGCATCCAAATGACGTCATCATTCCATATGGAAATATTGTATATTTAGCTGTGGCTGCACCGATGTACAATGGTAAATATGGCATGATTGTCAATTATACCGAACGCTTTGATGCTACTGGTGATACAAGCTTTTATGATGTTCAATTATCAGCAAGTAAGACAATTCGTGTAAAGATGGCCAATGTACGCTTGTGAATTGATAGAGTGCTGTATGGTTATTGATATTGTTTACCGAAGCAGATAATTTGAAGTTTTATGTGGAAGTATTTGTTGAGTTCTTGCATGGTATGATGTAGCACCAGTAAACCTGTATAGTTCAGTATTTGTTGAGTGTCTATCTCCCCCTCTCTATTTGAAGGGATTATAAGAATAGTACTTTGGCCTGTTATCTATTCTTAGATGCAGCCAACTTACTCCCATTCCATTTGTACTAAACCAAGTTTTGGCATCTTTATCTACTTCATTCTTTTGTTTCAATACATTGATATATGTGGATGCTGCCAACTTCCAAAACTCTGTCACTTGATCTCTATTTCTATGTGCATTTCGTATAAAGATTGCTAAATGTGCGTAAGATTTATCATCTATGTTTGACTGTGGTAGAGGTGAAACTAATTTTGCATCGCCGCCAAGATTTGCAAATGAACACACTGTTTTATCTTTCTCGTTCTTTTTGCATGTATTAAAGTGCTCATCAAATGCCATTTTGTCTGGCATACTCTCAGCAAATCTTTGCAAAGCAGGCTGATTTATAATTGCAAACTCAAATTGATCACTGCTACTGGATTGTAAAGTTGTTCCTGGAATTTCAAACAATACCGATGCATAGGGAGAATATGCTATAATATCAGACAGGTCTACTGCTGCTTGTACACCCAAAGGGGAACTTGTAGATACTAAGCTCATCCAATCATGTATTGATATCGGTTGTTCTGTTGAGTATCGTTTCACATCTTCTCGTCCAGATGGTATTTCAATGTACTTGATTTTCTCCATATTAATACTACTGAAAATTTTGTGTTGATATGATGTTGTACCCTTACTACCCTTCCCCAATCGAGTGCCAACAATTGTAACAAGTAAGATGATGAGTATACCTACAAGAGATAATGATCGTCGAAATGGATACGAGCGAGATGATATTGAGGAAACTTTTACCATTAGCATAAGATGCATAACCTCTAGGATTATAAATAGAGGAATCTTTAAGGGGGCTGAGCGCCAACCCCCGGAGTCACTTAAGTGCCCTAAATTATAGTAGCACTTATTTGGGGATTACATAACATAAAATAGTGAGAAGAATCAGGTGATTTTACTAAGAAAAATTAGCGGTATCCTCAAAAAGTGAGACAAATTGTCTCACAATCGTAAACTTATATTTTATAGGTATCCTTTTTCTCGTAG
>Ga0214479_101065_pt1 | contig 12654 bp, 13 predicted proteins | sample M1_20Mar14CPVII9_5_FD_165054 | JGI IMG/M metagenome (GOLD analysis project Ga0214479, IMG submission 165054) | Marine eukaryotic communities from Monterey Bay, California, United States - M1_20Mar14CPVII9sort6BwellE14 | ecosystem: Environmental > Aquatic > Marine > Unclassified | place: USA...
GCGTGAGTCTACTTTTGTTATGGTATCTTTGTAGAAATGCTCACATCATATGCTCACATTATATTTCAACCCTTCTCCACAAACACAAACACAGACAATACGATGGGGACAAGTGGGATAACTTTTATGAAAAGATTCCCATCTCTTTACTGCATCATACGAATGGGAATGCTATTTACAACACTTCCCACCCTTTGCTTGAGCGTCTTGTTGGTCAATTAGAAGTCGAGGCTCCTTGTCCGTACAACTCCATCCCGTATGATTATAGAATGAGTCAAATGTGGGTAGAGGGTACTCTGGAAATCGTTCCTGACCTAGCTCCCAAGATTATGCTGAACGAAGAAGGTGAGAACATCACCCTCTCGGACAATACTGATATGTTTAAGAAGTGGGCTGAGATTTGGGAGCAAGATGACCCTTTCAAATACACGCCGGTCATTCACAACTATGCGGCTACCAACCTAATCCCTCGTCACTTGGGCCCTGAGTATATCATTCACGGTGCCAAGTTATACTCTCCTTGGAACCCAACCAAAACAGAAGTAACTTTAGTCATCTCAGAGTGGTTCTTTGATCGATCTCTTCATCTTATCAAGAATTTGGATGAGAAGGATCATCCTTTCTCTGAGGTGGTTGTTATGGTACCCCCAGTTGCAGGGTCACACGATGACTACGACGAGCTGACGGATGTTCCTGTTCGGACACAACATCGAGGAGCACCTGATTTCATGGATTTGTGCGAGGCTGAAGTAAACACTGAGTGGTTCATGATAACCAATTCATACCATCACGTCGCTCGACATGTAGACCTCATGTTCACACCCGGCACCTTCAAGCCTGTGATTCCCTTCACTCCGGCCACATACGCCTTTTGTTTTAAGTATCCGTACTGCAAGGAGACTGTCAACTTGGCTCAACGTATTCATCCAGGTCAGGATAAGGTCATTCTCGATATGGATATGCTCTACAATACGGAGGCACGTAATGCCTTCTGCAAGCAGTGGAAGGAGGCGAACGGTGAAGAAGGAGAAGATCTCTACAAGCATCAGCAACGACGTCTAATGTTCCGCAAGAAGATCATCGGTCCGCCAGGCCCTACAGGTACTGCCTACTTTGCATGGCTGGTGAAGAATGGCAAAGATAACTTATACAAGATGACTGATAGGTCATTGTACGGAGCGCGGCCGCCATTTGCCAAGATCTTCGCCAAGGAGGAGAAGCTAGATGGCATGTCTGAGGACGAGCTAGCCAAGCGAGTGGGTCTTACTCTCTTGGATAACTCCACTGATTGTAATTGTGGGGTGCATGAGACAGAGTTGGAGTGTGCAGAGTCAGGTATAGGTTGTATATGGCGGCCGTTGTTTGAGAGTTGTCATCCTCCCGAGTTGATTGACGGCGGCGAGCCCATATGTACCACAACAATTGCGCCGACCATGGCACCGACACTGCCTCTACCCGAGGGAGATACCGATGCTCCTACTACGACACCATCGGAAACTGCAACCCTTGCCGAGGACGATCCTTGGTACTCGAGTATGTTCAAGTCAAGGGAGCATGATGCGGCTACCACTGACTCTAACAGTACTGAAGATTTCTCATTGGCTGCAGACGATGACGATTCTATACCCGGGCCTGATGGTGGCGGTACATCAAGAAAGCTTGCAGTGGCAAACACAGAACAAGATTCGCTTTATGAAACTGATCAAGATGCTGACCAGCGGTTGAAGTTGGCAGGAACACATATCATACCAAGTCAGAAAGATGACAATACCGTTCCAAGTACTCCTGATGTTCCAAGTACTCCTGATAAGACTTCTCAAGATTCTTGGGTTAATGACGACCAAAGTACTGAAAAGCGCAGCCCTCTCATTCCAAGTAAGGGGTATATCAAGCCAAAGATTGATGATGCTATTCTCCTCGCTCCAAGAAAACCAGCAGTGTACACAGATGTTGATCCCAGTGCCCCCGATATCTCAAAGATCGACGCTGCGGCTAAGACTCAAGATTTCTGGATGGAATCGAAGCAAACTGTCGACCATACTCCGACCGTGGCCTCAAAGAAGGCTGGGGATGCTGCCATTGACAAGCCAACTGTCCGATCAAGAGGCAGAAAGCTTGCTGTCAACTCAGCCGATCCTTGGTATGCGTCTGATTTAGTTGTTGACAAACACTTGAATTCAAAGAATCCTCATAAGTTTGGCTCTGAAGAGTATATATCATACAATGATATGATGAAAGAAGAACACAAACTTGAGGCTGCATTACGCAACGCTGACTATGCTAATCATATGTCGCTAGACGGTATCAAGAACGAGTTACATTACAATGACGGCAGGTATAGTGATACCATAAAGACGTTGTCATTGGAAGATATGATACAAGAAGAACACAAACTTGAATCTGTCCTCCAAAAACAGGAATCAGAAATGGAAGAGAAGTCACACATGATTTCTAATTTGCGTAAAGAGGAGCTGCATTATGAATCCGAAATTGTCAGATTAGAGAAGCTACTGGCAGATATGGAGCATTCTCCAAGCCATAATCATGCCTCACAGGATGAAGATATTGATATCACGGAGTTTTAAAAATGAAAAGCCAAACGCAAACTATAATGAGACAGGGAAACTTTGCCAACTACAGTAATACCTACATTGTATATATATGTTCCTAGAACATGTAAAACTAAACTAATGAAGTATTGTACAATTATTTGATATATTAGACTTCCGAACATCAATTATGTAGAGAGGCTGCAAGGTGAATAGTTTCGAGTACTAGGCAGGATACCACATCGAGTATCCTCGCTCATCACTCTCGCTTGAATACCTATATGCGGGGTGAAAGCAATTTGATGTTATCCAATACAGTCTGTACTATAGAATGTACTAGAGTCTAGAGCTTAGATTATTGATGAGTAGGTACTGTAATCAATGGACTTATTACATGGTGGTGGCTCGATGGCGCCTACGAGAGTGGGGGGCGGCCAGACGGTCTTTTTCATTTTTGCGGATAATTAGTGAATCGTCAAGATTGCATGCAATGGCGCCAACCATGCACATATAATAATAAATGCTGAGCTGTTTCGTTGTATCACTAATGAAACTAGATGCAATTACTCCGAGGATAGAAATACTAACTGACCATAATTAGCGGATTGAGCTCACCTTATTACCACTCTTGAATACTCTCGACAGTCATTGTAGCCTCTCGACATATTATATAATAGTCTCGACATACCTATATAGATAGGTTGTTATAGTACAATGATGCATCGACGATATATAATAATGGCGGTGGCCATACTATTATCATCATCGTCAACAACAACAATAGTAGAAGGCCGAGTTGGTAGCAGTAAAAAGAAACAAACTACTACGAGTAGTCAACAAGACAAGATAATATCAGCAATTGAAGAAGAGGCACATAAAATACGAGATAGAGAAACTGAACAGTATAACAAACAAAGAATCATTGATAACCTCCGTAGAGAGGAGAGTCATTATAAGTCCGAGATTCAACGAATGCAACAGATACTAACCGATTTAGATAAACAACATCCTACACATAAACATCCGTCGGGATTGTTAGATGATGTAGATGGTCTCGAGTTCTGAGAGATTTCTCCGATATCAATGTTCTTTCATTCAGTGTTAGCAAGTATTGATGTCTTAGTATACGGCGGTGTTACTCATCATGTATAAGCAGCTTTCCAAGGGCGGAGAAATGCACTTTATTCCTCTCTCCAGCCAGACAAGAACAGTAGACAGTAGATGACCATGGGCAAGTATGCCGTGTGGATTTCTAATTGGTAGATTCTCAAGACTCTAGACAAGATATGAATACCTCAACTCTCAACCAAGACGAACAACTCAAACATGATCCTTGTGGATACTCAAGTCGTTTATGTTTTGAATAGGATAGCATGTTGTGTAAAGATAAATTAATAACTTATATACAGAAAAACGCTCTCTCCAATATATATTCAAATGTTTAAGTTGTAGGTGTTATCTCAAGACAGCGAGAGTAAAAGTAAGTAAAATGTTAGCCAATGAACAAAGGAATAGCAGAGGATGGAGGATAGGAAATGACGATACCAATACCAGAGGTATCCTAGGTGTATGATGTAATAATATGGCCTTTGACAAGAAGCACAAATGCACCCTGAAGTCTACTCTGTACCTCCTCCCGCCACTAATATGCATTAAGGCTATCAAAGCAGGTAGTTATATCTAGGTAGGAGCTTAACTTAGCTATAACTATTAAAGGATAACTCTAACTGAATACTAGTATAAGCTCAAATGCACGGAGTTGCGGAGTTTATAAGGATAATCTCAAGGCAGTGTAACGAGGGATACGAGAGATTGGATGTACACGGTTATCAAATACTCAATCAGGGCCTCTTTGTGTGTACCCCTTTATTCTGTGGCTTCATTGAGCATGATTGCGGATCCACACCCTGGTAACATTCTTGTTGTTCCACCAGACGATAAGAATCCATCTCAAGTGGAGACATCACGCAGAGGATACAATCAAAATGTATGATACTGTTTAGAATTATTTATTGTAATTATAGACTCTTGCTTTATATACCCAACAAATCTTGTAGATATTGCTCCTTCTTCCTGCTATCCTTCTTCAGCTTGTTCCATTCCCAATACGGTACAGAAAGAACTAACATTCCATCTAGAGCAGCAATTTGCCTATGCTTTAGAATTGTACTACCATTTCGCTCTCTACTTTTACCAACAACGTGAAATGGACCATCAACCTCAACGGCTATTTGTTTTCCATTCACTTCTACTACTGCATCTATCCGATACCCACTTTTCAATAGCACTTCTTCTCTTGAAACTTTGATGGAGTAGGATCTTGTGAGATGAATGCTTCGTAGCACTTAATTTGAAGTGATTCAGGTAAACTAATGTCAGACTTGATCTCCTCTTGCCACAATTGCCACTGATGTAGCTGACATAAGTTTTCGATGTTGAAGTCGTTCTCCTTCTTCAGACAAGCGGTTAGGAACTCATTATTGAATACAGATGGCGCATCAACATTTGCTACTGAATATGCCCAAGCAACATTTGCCAACTCTTGCTTGTTGTATTTGTCTAGATTTTCCTTCACTGATGATATAAGTGATGAGAATAGATGTTCATCGACTTGGCCATTTGTTGCAAATGCCCATAGAAAGTTAGACATCTCTTGGGGTTTGAAATCATGCTGCCGTTTGATTGCTTCGTATGCTAGTTTGTTGAACAGTTGAGAATTTGACTCTCCAGCAGTAGCATATGCCCATACTATATTGGAAAGATGTTGTGGAATGAACTTATGCAGGGTATCAAATCCAATGATATGGTCGCCTAATCTCTTGAAGAGCTGAGAGTGATGTTCTCCTGCAGTTGCAAATGCCCATAATGTATTGGAACAATCTTGTCCATTGAATGATTTCAAGTTGTTAAGACAAGCAATATGTTCTGCCACTTTCATGAACAGTTGAGGGTGAGGTTCTTCCGCAGTAGCAAATGACCAGATTATGTTGGAAAGAGCTTGTGGATCAAATCTATCCAAGTTGTTAAGTCCGACAATGTGATCAGATATCTTCTTGAATAGATTTGAATGCGTCTCATCTAATGTGGCATATGCCAATACTATGTTGGATAGAGCTTGAGGCCAGATTTCATTCAAGTTATTCATTGTAACGATTGCATCACCTGCTTGCTCAAATAGTTGGGAGTTTGATACCCCTACATTTGCATACGACCAAAGCATATTGGATAGATCTTGTCCATTGAACTTGTGCAAGTTGGGAATAGCTACTTCTGCAAGCATATCAAAGAAGGTACTACCGTCTGTAACAAGTACAACCTCTTGTGAAAGTCCGTAAGCATAAATCAAGTTGGATAGATGGCGTGCATCAAACTCACGAAGTATTGGTACTGAGGAGCTTGCAATCTCTCTGAATATATATTGTTTAATCTTCGAATCTTTGCCAATGAGAACCTCTTGTAGTATTTGATGAGCACTGCCTTTGGTAGGTTTCTTCCTCTTACTAATCTTATCAATAATCTTTGCCAAACTAATAGCCAGTGTAGACATATCTCTAGGATCATATCGATCAATATCTTGTATACTTTTAGTTGATATCTAATATCTTATCAAACTGATGAAACTTATGCTGCTGTTGTTGTTGATTACTCGTCCTAGGTCCTCTACCCCCAAGAAATTTAGGTACCACTGCCCAAAATGCCGATACATCGCGGGGTGACAATCTATCTAAATTATCATGTGTTGCAGTAAGTGCTTCTTCTAATGATCTCATTTCAGACATTCTTGGGATACGTTTTTGTTGTTGTCTTGATGTGGTGGAAAGGTATCTCTTTTGTGATCTTGTCGAGTTGTTGTTATTGCAATAGTTTCCCCAACTATTAATACTACTACCGAGTAAATTACATTGGTATAAAGTAATAGGAATCCTCTTAGAGTGGTGGGCATTAGATGATTGTACCGAAGACACATCATGTGTACAAAGGGTTGAGATTGAGACAGTAACACATCGTTTGCAAGTAATACCAATCGCCACCTCCCGCAGCAGTATACGACAAGAGTGTAGTCGTAGCATTATCATCAACTTTGAAGTGTAAGCCGCCAAACAATAGAGAGGCAGCCGCGAGATACTAAAATATTGAGGGGGTGGAACCCTGACACGTGACCACTGTCTCAATTGATAAATATGTTAAGAAGATAGAACGAGCTAGCGGCCAAATACCGTCAATTCATGATCTAAATTGCCTGAAATACAATGATGATACTCATGATTCTAATTCCACCATAGTAAGTTGAGTTTATTTCTAAAATCAAGGATACCTGTTGTTGCAAAAGCGTCGGCCATCGCCGGGCGCGCGGGGTGATTACGCCTAGTATGATGTTATGTTATCTTCCAAATATCTCTTTAAGAAGGAGTATGATAGTATCATTAATAGTAGTATTATTAGTGTCTAAAGCATCAGCAGTGAGACCTGCAGTTTCTCATCGAGAATAAAGAAAAGATTGCAACTAAACTAAAATATCTTTTTTTAGGGGGAGACATAAAAAGTCATCGCGGTAGCATCATATTTTGGTATCAAAGGTATCATCGTATATGAATAGAATATTGTTGTGATAATTCGAAATTTAAAGCAGTAACAGGGGGCGATAGCCTCTTAACCTCAATTACAATAACAACACACAAGACACACAACTATGATGACAGATAACAGCAATAGTACTTCATTCAAACCATTTGCGGCAGAGACCGACCTAACTGATAGAAAAGATAATGATCATGAGATGGACATTCCACTGCCTACAGATGCACAAAATGAAGAGGTTGCTTTGCAACATCTACGAGAGAAATTAGATGCCACATCAAGTGAAATGAAATCGTCACTCGTCTATGCACACCAAGTTAGTCCTGATTTAATCAATGATGATCATCTGCTTGGATTCCTATATGCAGAGAAGTTTGATGTTAATGTGAGTATTGATTTGTAGATGAAGTTTGACATAGAAAGTGTGTATGCTAATGCTTATTCTTTCTCATTCATTGCAATATGAACTTCTATTCTTTCTTTCTACAGCTTGCACTAAAGAGATTACTACGATACTGGACGAGTCGGCATGCGTTATTTGGTGACAAGTATACACAACCTCTTACATTACACGGTACGTATAGTAATGTGTGTACTTTATTGTGCAATGTGTAAAACTCATACTATTCATAAATGTGTGCATATCTTATGATGCTTTGCTCCATTTCTATTGTATATAATATAGGAGCAATGAGCGGTCGAATGGAAGACTTAAAAAGGGGATATCTGATTCTACTACCCGTATTAGATGAAAAAGGTCGTGCAATTATCTATGTCAACTGTACCTTGATGGGTGACCAAGTAGAGGAGGTAAGAAGAAGACACATACATGACGCCAATCATATGACTTGTTCTTTGAAGATGTTTGACTCATCTTTTCCCCTCTCTGTTTTTCACTATCTAGGTGCTTAAAGTATGGTGGTATTTGATTCACATTGCACTGGAGAATGAGAATTGTAGAAAGAATGGGTTTGTAATACTTGGGAATGATAAAGATATGAGACTGAAACACTTCCATCCAAGACGAGGTTTAGGTATGATCAAATCGGGCATTAATTATTTTCCTATCCAATTGCAAGCAGTTCATCTTTGCAATCCAATGGCTGTGTTTCCTCTGGTTGCAACAGCGGCGAAAGTAGTGATGCCAATCCGATTACGTCAAACAGTAACAATACACACCGGTTCAAGTGAGGAAGTGCTGAAGAGTCTTGCTAGTTGTTCAATACCAGGCACGTGTATACCAATTTGCATGGGTGGGACACTTGATATATCAATGACTATAGAAGATTTTATCACAGAAAGACTCGCTATTGAAGCATCGTCAATAATAGCATCAATAAGCCGGGGGAATTAAAAAGGAATGACCTGATTAAAGTTTGATTCATATTCTCTCATAATAAAAAGATACCATCAGACTATCAGAAATATAAGTCTAGCTCTAGAAATATGATGACATTTGAAATTACTTTACTTCATAGAGCTTAGATTATACCCACCCCTCCATAATGGGGGGGAATTACTACCTATGCGACATGACTGTGACTTGTGTTTCCTTATTCGTCTTGGGGTATTAGTTATGCAATTTACTTTTTCGTCGAGGGCTTATACCAAAAGTAATTTAAGAGGCATTATATCCAATTATATGTCATGTACGTTCGTATTCAAACGATTTGCAACCAATATATTGATATCTAACTTGGGGATGGATCAACTTGAAGTTCAAATACTTTCTACCCCAAAAATGGAGCAGTAATGTAAGTTTTGTAAGCCTTTTTACCAATTAGCATTCATGGATCAATAAGATAGTTAATTGTCTCTAATGGTAGTGACGTAACTATTGGTTGCAATAATATATAGAAGAATAGATCATAAATCACATGATAATGTGTTTGCTCAATGAATCATCGACCTCGGCAGCGGCGGCGGCGCCAGACGTCCCGAGCAACGATACCACTCATGATGTTTCTCCGACTCCGATGATATCAAAGAACAACAAAAATATCTATGCCTCTCAAAGTACAGAAGCTAGTAGCGACGATGATACATATGCAAGGAGGGCAAGTAATAGTAGCGCTTATAATGAGGAGGAACATCAACCAACTCTCAACCGCCCCGCTATGCCACGTAAATCGTCAATAACATCCGTCACATCGATTACATCAACAGCATCCTCTGGACGACGTCCTCGATCTCGCCGTTCAAGTATGCAACGACGTAGATCATCCTGTGATTCACTAACTTTATCCATTAATGGTCTCGGCAATGATAACTTAAGTTCTAGTATGTTGGGTGTATCTATATCTAATATCTCAGCCTCATTGCAAGATGAATTGGAAAATGAAGAAGAAGAGGAAGAAGAAGAAGAGGAAGAAGTCCACCCCCTACCATCATTCTTGAAAACGAAATTACCTCAACTCCTCACTACTAAACGGCCTTCATGTATTAGATTGGATCACTTAACAAAAGCAGAAGAAGAACCCTCACCCACATCTACACTAACCGTATTGCAAGATTCGGTAGAAGTAGAAGAAACATCTGAAACCACTACTACCAAAAAGACAGTTAAAACATCCACAACATCACAAGTATTCTTCATGATTGGATGTCAACGTTCAGGATCGAATTGGTTGCGGACGATGCTTAGTGAAAGGGAGGATTTAATAGCACCACATCCTCCTCATATTATGAGAGACTTTATGCCCAAGTTAGTTAAGTATGGCTCTTTAAATGATCAGAAGAATTTAAAGGTAAGATTGTTATAAGTTTATTTTGGGGTATGGGGGTTTAACCAGTGTTTATGTTCATATCATGTGCATTATTATTATGCTCATGCTCATATCATGTGCTCACTTTATCTTTCAACCCCACACATCAATACACTATACACACAGGTTCTAATCGATCATGTATGTGCATTCGTTGAAAACAATCAAGTTCAATGGCTCGACCTGCACTCTCGTCCAATGAAGTTCAACCGGTCTGCTATACTCATGGAGGTTATAATATCTCTATCGTGCTACATATTCAAGGAAAAGTATACTGCCATGCAGGAAAGTCCGCGTTAGTACTGTTCATTTGTATGAGTTTGTGTGTTCAATATGAAGTCTCGATGATTTGATCACTTCCTTTGGCCTTCCGTTGCCTAATTTGACTGCCCTTGTAAACCACATGTACTAACAGGAGTTATGTTGCCTTTCTATGACGCGCAGGAGAATCGTGAGTTTCATGAAGATGATATTGAGAATAGTTACTACCTTTTGTGTATATTCGATGCAATCATGAATACCATGACAAAGGCCAATGGCAAGAAGGTGAGCAATATAATGGTATGCTGGTGGGATATCGTTGACATGATATGAACTTTGCTCACATCTTATGCACATTATTCTTTCTCTCTAACTAAATAGATTTGGATGTGCAAGAGCATGGGGATGAGTCAATTCCACGATATGCTTCTTTCCTTCTATGGCAAAGAACGTCTCCGTTATATCTACTTGGTCCGTGACCCTCGAGATGTCTGTTTGAGCTTTATGAAAACTCCAGTAGGTGATTGTCATCCATATGCAATTGCTAAGAAATGGGCCAAGCTGCAAAACTTTGCAGCTAGGATATTGCATGAGGAACCAGACTTGATTCATCAGGTATGTTATGAGGAGGTACTTGGCAATAAGGAAGAGCAGGTCAAGAAGATTGTTGAATTTATGGGGGCAAGAGATGTGTGTCGGTCGATGAGACGTGGTTCTATCATTGCTATCAAGAGTGAGAAGGACATGGGAGTTACGGCCAAGAAGGGCAGAGAATCCATGTTGGCTAGAACTTTGTCGTATCAGTTCAAGAACTTGGGAAGAGGAGATTCATTTACAAAGGGCCAGCTCAAGAAGTGGGTGAAGGAGATGGCAGAGGAAGACCGGACCTTGGTCGAGTCGGTGGCGTACGATGAGATGTTCCGGCTAGGATACTTTCCCTGTGTAGAGGAGGAAGATCGTATTGACTTCACTGATGAGCTTTGTGAAGAGTATACAACTGAGAATGAACGGCTAAAGCAGAAGATGATTGATGATTTGGCTGTAGAGAATCCCGATGATTTAAAAAGGCGTCAGGTTCAAGCTGCCTGGTTAGACAAGACAACTTCTGAACATTATGATGAAGAGTTTGTAAAGTCAGATGATATTGATATTGATGATGCACTTGATCAGATTGATGAAGTGAAAAGTAATAATAAGGGTTTCCTTGTCAAAGAGCAAACAAAGAGATTTGACTTTAAACAGTGGCCATTGAATGCCAGTATGGTGGGCTTCATGCCGGGTATCGAGGTTAAGGAGAGGTTTGAAGTTCAAGATACACAGACAGTATCTCTGGGAGGTGGATTGTCTGTTACTTTTGCATCTGCAACACAAGGAGGATACTACCCAAATGATCGAGGGAAGGCTAACCAAGATACGTTTGTTTCCGGAGCAACAGTGGGTGGTGGTAACAAGAAGAGACTTCTCCGAAAGAAGGAGAAGAATCTCGGAGCTCTCTTCGCTGTGTTTGATGGCCACGGACCAGACGGTCATCATTGCTCTGTCACGGCGGCTGAGCACATTCGGAGGCAGTTTATTGATGAGATGAAAGATGAGAGTGAACATCTTGATTGTGAGATTGACAAATCGACACGAGCCTTGTCAAAGTCCTACCGAAGAACATCAAGCTTGCTCGAATCAAACACTGAACGCACCGAGTCAGGTCGAAGAATCGATGCCACAGAGTCAGGTACGACAGCTGTCTCCTTGTTCATAACAAAGGATGGTTTGCATACGGCTAATGTTGGAGACTCACGATGTATACTCATCAAACATGATGAGCAGGGCAAACTATCAGTTGATGCCTTAACGGTCGATCACACGCCAGACCGCGAAGATGAGATTAAGCGTATCGAGCAACACGGAGGCGTTGTCATGACTTCAGATCAATATGACAACCAGGACCCAACTTTGACTTCCTTTGAACAGAAGCGAATCTGGTCTAAATCAGGTAAACACCCAGGCACAGCTTTTACACGCTCGATAGGTGATGCCGTAGCTAAGGAGTTGGGTGTTTGTTCAGAGCCTGAATGTGCCAATTACCCGTTACCAAAGGGTAGTTCAACATTCGTATTAGGCAGTGACGGTATTTTCGACTTCATACCAGATGATGAGATCGGGGAGGTTGTTTCATCGAATAGTCCTGAAGAGGCTTGTCGTATTCTTGTGGGGAAGGCTTGGAACAGGTGGTGCGAGTCAGAGGAGAGAGCTGATGATATCACAATCATTGTCGGGAAGATTAAGCAGCATTCGAAAGTTGGCACGTTGAAGAAGCTAAGCAGTAGATTTGGAAGGAAAAAGTAATAGTTAGGCTGGTGTATATAGCAGATGAAAGATGAGGAAGGAATAGTGTAACAGATTTGTAACAGATAACACACATTGTATAGCTATAGTGATATCCTTTATGTTTATATTTTTAATGCTAGACTCTTTGCCTACTCGAGAATTAAAGCATCCTCTTTCTA
>Ga0214479_101066_pt1 | contig 12635 bp, 9 predicted proteins | sample M1_20Mar14CPVII9_5_FD_165054 | JGI IMG/M metagenome (GOLD analysis project Ga0214479, IMG submission 165054) | Marine eukaryotic communities from Monterey Bay, California, United States - M1_20Mar14CPVII9sort6BwellE14 | ecosystem: Environmental > Aquatic > Marine > Unclassified | place: USA...
TGGGTCAAAGTTTCGTTTTCCCATAGACTTTCGGAGAACCTCGCAACATCAAGTGGTGACATGCCATCATGTGGGTGCTACAATAGTGGTTGTTTGGCATTGTATATGTGTATAACAAGTCCCTGAAAGACAGTGAGGCAAGAGAACTGTGTATAAGTTGCACACATGTTTGTTTAATTTCCAGATTCTTATTTTATCTGAGACAAGTTATATTTTGTTTAGACAAGCTGGCAGTTGTCTTGGCACAAAGTTCTCTATGTTTATTTTAGTACTCCATCTTGTTAATATCAAATTTTGTTGTAGGTTGCTAAACTCACAACATAAACACAAAATCATTCTCTTTTTTTACACTATCACAATGGAACAATTAAACTTTGAAAGTCTCCAGCAAACTTATTCTCTGGCAAACGTCCACCAAATGAGAGCACTTGCACACCATTCTTCTCATGTGGCGCTAAAACACTTGAATGTCCAACCCGATTTGCTCCACCATTGGAGGCATTGTTCTTTGACTTTTGATATTTTGGCTTAGGGCCTTTACTCCATGTCCAAGACTTTGTATCAAGTAGAAAACTATCATCAAAGATCAAGTCATCACCTTTCTCATCTTCTGTATTAGGATCCCAACCGCCGTATACAAGTATAGTCGATCCATCATTCAACAGAGTTGCTGTGTGTCCTGTTCGAGGTGAAGGTCCATCACCCTTGCATTTGGGATGACTCCAAACCCATTTCTTTCCATCTCTTCCTGTTTCTAATACATGAACACCATCGAAACATTTATCACCATCGTTACCACCAAAGATTACAACTCGGTCCACATCATATGAGTCATCACTTCCAATTGCAGTGGAAGTATGATATGATCTAGGAGGTGGTGCATCGCCCACAGCCTTGACCGTAGTCCATCTCCACCTATTAGTGTCAAGCGTAGACACTGAATTGAGCCACTTACCATTCTTGACACCACCAAAAACAACCAACTCATTTGAATTAGGAAGGACACAGGAGGCATGACCTCCTCGACCGCTTGGCTTTTGACCGCTGACTTGAGGTGGGTACCAAAGCATGATTTCTGTATCCAACACCATCACTTCCTCTGTGGTTACAAGCTTGCCAGTATCATTTAGCTTTTCACCACCAAAACAAAGTAGAAGTTGTCGTTCAGGTAGAAAGTTAGCAGTGTGCCATGTCCGTGCTACACCATCACAGTTCATAGGCCTTGTCCATGATCCATCTTCTAAGTTGTAAACAAAGAGATCTTCCAATGGCTTCGCCTCACCATCATTTTCAATTGCTTGTCCCCCGTAGACAATAAATCGTGTGTTATCAATCATAGTCATGCTTTGTCCCCAGCGGCTACATGGTCCACCTAATAACTTTTTGTTTGTTACAATAGACGTTTCTTCCATCGGTTTTAGGGGAGACATATCATACGAATCCCTTGAATCCTCTTGACTTGGCATTGTCTGTCCAAGACTTTGAACTAAGTCTTCACCCTTTGCTTCATCGATACCACAGATTTCTAGAGGTGGCGATTCCGCTTCAGATTTTCGTGGTTTCTTCCTGTTTGCAGATTCCAATGTACCTTCATTACGTTTAGACGATGATGCTGCCACACTTGACTTATGCGTCTGGTAATCATGTATTAAAATAAACATACATATAAAAAGAAAAGAGAAGGATGAGATGAATGACGAAAAAAATATAAGCATGCTATCAATAGAGAGGAATGTGATGAATGCTTGCGCGCCTAAAACTATCTCATCGTCTCATATATTTATAATGATAAAAAGACATATCATGGTGCACCAAAAAAAATGACATATCATAATATGTACATACCTCACTCTTCTTGCTATTAACCTTCTTGCCAGGTTTACCAAAGAAATTAAGCTTTTGTTGTCCTTTTTGATCTTTTGTTTCTTCATCGGCTACCTTATTCTCTTCATTTCCTTCACAGCTCTTCATTGGAGGAGAAGGTGTATCAGTAACTTTAGGTGCACCCAAGCCCAAGTTGTTATTAGTATCAATGCTCATATTTTCATCATCATTAATATCATCATTTGCCTTTAAACCGGTAGATAACGCAGTATTCTTAACTCGTAATGTACCAAAGTAATTGTTCAGGTTGATTAAGACTTCACCGTTATCAATTTTTGTTACATTCATATTCATGATTGAGTTATCATTGTCATTGATTTTGTTATCTCCATTTATGTTTGGTTCCAAACAGAACTCAATTCCACCAAACGACAGCGTGAACGAGGTACTACTAGTGCTCTCCGACATTGCAATATATAGTGGTATTATTCTTTGGTTATATCGATTGAAAGAGGTGAGGGGGGTGCGCACATATAGAGGTATCCTTTTTACAGATTTCTTAGCCAGGCTTAAAAGCCCCAGTACAGGTTGTGGTTTGTGTATTGAGATTATTGTATTGATAAAGAGTTATTGTATATTCTTTCGTTTATTATGCTAATAAACCCATATCTTTCTTCACACAGGCTGCCATGTCCGAATCTAAACTAAACTTACATCCAAGAAGCCGCGTTAAAAGTCTGTTTGATACTGGAGCCTTGAGAAACACTCGTAGTGTGACTCGATGGCCATGCTGTGTATTCACCCAGTGATTATGAGCCAGATCCATTGCTTGTTTCAGTTTCTTCTTACCCAGCTTTGTTGTACTTTTATTCAACTCCCAAAAGTTAAGACTCACATCGCCATTCTCGCTTTCATCTGCATTAGTATCCTGAGTACCCTTGTTGACGTTGATGATGTCTTCTGAAGCTGCTTGGACTGCTGGTTCAATATCAGGTTGTTCTGGCAAGTCATTTACGACCATACCATTGACAGTTGGCTCAACAATAGCGTCCTCTTCCTCCTCCTCATCATTAAGATGGAACAGTCCGTTATTGTAATGTTCTGAGTGATCATTCAAGTCTCTCCTCAGGTTGATGCTCAGTTCTTTCTTCATATTGTAATCGTCGCGTACTAATTTGATGACTGCATCATCGTCACTTATATTTCCATTGCTTCCCGTCTTAATGTATATCGCCTTCTTAATCTGTGCATTATTGGCTGATTTATATATGCCATCGGTACCTCTCCAATGTCCACCAAGAGTAAGGCCAACTGGGTAACAATCTTCCAAAGATACATCTATCTCAAGTAACATCATTTTTGCAAATGGTTTATGCTTCGTCCTCTCAATACAATTCCTATAAGAGTGGAGTGCTCGTCTTGTAAAGAAAACATCTCTATGCATTTGTCTCTTCACATCCATCATAGCTTTTAGTCCTTCATCCTCAATAGTACATGCTGGCTTAACATATGCATGACCTTTCTTCTTTTCATCATCGGTCATCTCAAAAATTTCAATCATTACTGGTGTGGCATGATACATGTTATCCTCGTCATTCAATATACCTTCCAACATAGTCCCGGTGCCTTCGACTAAAGTCTTCATCTCAATGCAATCGGAATTACTATGCTTCCTCAACTTCTTGTTGTTCTTGAGCTCGACGGCCAGCAGCTTAGCAATCATTGCAGAACGTGGCAACATTATGATAGTAGGTCTGTGTTGATACTTGTAACGAGCAAAGCAATGTACCCCTTGATGTTTACATATAAAGCCTCCATTTTGTCCACCAAGAGTAAGGCCAACTGGGTAACAATCTTCCAAAGATACATCTATCTCAAGTAACATCATTTTTGCAAATGGTTTATGCTTCGTCCTCTCAATACAATTCCTATAAGAGTGGAGTGCTCGTCTTGTAAAGAAAACATCTCTATGCATTTGTCTCTTCACATCCATCATAGCTTTTAGTCCTTCATCCTCAATAGTACATGCTGGCTTAACATATGCATGACCTTTCTTCTTTTCATCATCGGTCATCTCAAAAATTTCAATCATTACTGGTGTGGCATGATACATGTTATCCTCGTCATTCAATATACCTTCCAACATAGTCCCGGTGCCTTCGACTAAAGTCTTCATCTCAATGCAATCGGAATTACTATGCTTCCTCAACTTCTTGTTGTTCTTGAGCTCGACGGCCAGCAGCTTAGCAATCATTGCAGAACGTGGCAACATTATGATAGTAGGTCTGTGTTGATACTTGTAACGAGCAAAGCAATGTACCCCTTGATGTTTACATATAAAGCCTCCATTTTGTAACTCTTTATTTATAGATGAACACCAACGTTGAGCAAGACAGTATGCATTATTGAGAATGAGAAATGAGTATAATAAAACTTACCTAGTTTCCTTTTCCTTCGGTTTATTCCATCCACATTGTAAAAAGCTGCCTCATTCTTATACGCATCGAGTTCTTCTAAATCTGGTAAAGTAAGTAGCTCAACCGCTGTGTCTCGATTATTTCCAAGGTGCCTTGCCAAGATGTGACTTCTACTAAATGAGTTAGCATTATTGTATCGATATTTGTATCGATAGTACTCGCCATTGGGAGCATTATCTTGAGGATATGCACCCTTTTTCAATTCTAACATGTATAATGATGAGGTTAGTAGATGGTCATACCATGAGACAGAAACAAAATGTAGGGCTTACCTCTCTTTAAAACACTCTCTTGAATGTCCAATTCCTCCTTGACCTCATTGAATGTAAAAGACTCCACCGAGATTGAATTGTCTGCACCAATGGTAATCTTTTGAATCTCATCCTCCGTTCCATTCATTCTAGCTAGCTTTTGTTTCTTGTTAATGCGACGCCCATCGTGTATGTATTCATAATAATACTCTCCGTCATTCGTGACATAACCACCTACTCTTCTCTTAGCATTTAGTTGTTTCATGTTACTCATAGTAACTTTTGTATCATTCCGTACACATTCTGTTGGAGATGAAAAGAAGCCATCTTCTATTAGTGTATTACCATCAGAACTTTTCTTGTACCTTCTTATAGCCGATCCTTTTCTGAGTCGAGACAGTCGTTTGTTGATGAATGTAATTGATTGAGTACTCAACTCATTTTCTATTCGTAAACGTATTGCTTCAACTATCGTACTTGAATCCTCGTCAATATTATCTGCGTCAAGATAAAATTGGTCGATCATTTCAACAAGTTTGTCATATGTTTGTTTACGTAGTGCCCTCAATCGTCTCTTGATCTTTAGTTCAACTTGTGGTGAAAGAGTATTGGCAGTAAACCCAAGGCTATCATCATTCAAGACAGCGCTACAATACGGTGTGGCCCCATTTTCAACAACATCGCCACTGTAGAATAGACCATCAACTATTCGTTGGATGTCTTTCCAGGACGAATCTGCATCTTTAGGTTGCTCATCTGCCTCATCAAAGAGAGGTGGAGGCTCAATAGGTAGATTGTCTAGCCAATTAAAGGGACCTTGATATTTGAAAGTATATGTTGAAAATATCCGTTCATCTTTCTCCGCATCTGCTATATGATGCAACAAAGTATCTTCTTCCCATGGCTCATTGGCTATATCCTCACAATTTGATAAACGGACGAGCCGCATGTAACAATAATGACGCAAATATGTCTCGAGAGCAGAGATTGTATCGAATACTACTCTATCTGCATCTACAAGTGTGTTAGTATCTGTTTGAGATGGTAAAGGCTCGATAAACTCGTAGAAAAAAGTACCGTCAGTTGATTCAGTCTTGACAGATCGTAGGATTGTCACAACATGCTTGTTGAAGTAGAATGCTAAGAAACAAGAGCAAGAGATAAGAGTGAGTTTACAACGAACGACACGGACAACAAACAACCAAATAAGTATGCTTACCCATACCCAAGTTGCCCGACCCACTGCTAAGCGGTGATATAATGCATCGATTCCAATGCTCATCCAATAGTATGTTTCCTCCTTCTGACAGAGGAGCACTCAATTCTGAAAGCAATCCCATATTTCTTAGATAACATGTGATATCAAACACACTAAGATTATTGCTGCCGTCATCATCGGTGACGTCCCTTCTTTGTATCTGTTTCTTATGTCGGCGGATAGAAGGTGCAAAGGCAGGGACATGATTGTCGATTATACCTTTGACTTGGCTCGTGGTAACTCCCTCCTCATCGGCTGACGGCTGGGTATGAGTGATACACACAAAAGCTGAGATAATAGCGCACCCGTCGACAGACGAACGTATTACATCGGTGTCATCTTCTAGAGTCAATATCTTTCCTTGATAGGTACCAATTGATGTTGATGACCAGCTTTCATTCTCAAGATTTGATTTAATAAGACGATATAACCTGGTTTTTGCAGCTATTTGACCAGGAATATCCATGATATACTTCCTACACATTACAAATGATGATGGTTGTCTAGAAATTCTATCCTTGAGCCATTGCATACTCTGTTTCGCATTCGACTGAGAGCCATTGGGTAACTGAACAAGCACAAGCTCGTCGCCTGTAATATGAATAAGAGAAAGATATATCAATATGTCAGTTGGACAAATATATAATACTTAATTCTTCAGAACACATTCCTTACCAACTTTGATTTGATCAGCAAACGGACACCCATTTAGTATCTCAGTTACCACAGCACGTAGTAGTTTCGAACTATAAGCAAACCGGAGTCCAGTTTGAGTGATTGCACCATTGAGATTAATAGTAATATGGTGATACCCCTCGGCAACAGTAGTAACTTGATTTAGTGTTTCCCAATGGTACTCTGAATATGTATCAAATGCTGGTTCGTCTATCTGTGACAAATTATCATCAACCGGCATCCCATCGTTGTCAGCACTGGTATCTCGTACAGCAATAGCAGATGCAGGAGTTCTTCTGGTTGACCCCGGAGTAAGAACATTTGATCTTCCTGGTGTCGTAGCGCCGCCCCCTCCCGCAGTAAATTGATTTACGAGTCGTCTTTTAGATAAGGGGGACTTGAATTTAGGAGGAGATCCAACTCTCTTAATGGCACTTTTCTTCTTGTTTGGATAAATGTACTTCTTTGCCCCATGTCTACGGCAAACTCCTCCATTCTGAACATTGTTTGTGCATCCCTCATATTTGCAAATCAGCTTCTTTGCCCCATGCTTTGCACATACTCCTTCCTTACCTCTGGTGTTGCTGGTACAGCCTTCATGGTTGCAAGTCTTCCGCGTTGCTCCATGTTTAGTACAAACTCCTCCTTGTATATCTATATTGGGGCATGTATTGTTATCGCCCATGCAGAGCAGTCTCTTGCGCATACTTCCATCCTTTTGCTTACTCACTTTATATCTCCTAACAACCCCACCGCCGCCACTCTTAACACTCCTCCTCCTGAGGAAATCATTAATTATATTATCAAATACTTGACCGCAGAAAATATCATCTTCACATACCACAATATCACTAATATTCTGTTGTGTAGAAGATTGACTCGGAGGTTTCTCTTTTAAAAACTTCCTCACTTTCTTTCTTGCCCCGTGCCGAATACAAACTCCCCCCTCAACAGAACAATCTTTCCTATTGTGCTTTGCCAATCCGTTCTTCTTATTAGGTCTCTTTTTATCGCTTTTACCCACTTTCTGTTGTGTAGAAGATTGACTCGGAGGTTTCTCTTTTAAAAGTTCCAATTGTTGTAATAGATTCCGATCGTTCTCTTCTTGTTTTTGCTTTGACAGTGGGCATAACTTCCTCACTTTCTGTTGTGTAGAAGATTGACTCGGAGGTTTCTCTTTTAAAAGTTCCAATTGTTGTAATAGATTCCGATCGTTCTCTTCTTGTTTTTGCTTTGACAGTCCATTCTTAACCGAGCATAACTTCCTCACTTTCTTTCTTGCCCCGTGCCGAATACAAACTCCCCCCTCAACAGAACAATCTTTCCTATTGTGCTTTGCCAATCCGTTCTTCTTATTAGGTCTCTTTTTATCGCTTTTACCTGATTGTTTAGACATCTCGCACCAACAATCCAATAACACCAAGTCTAACACCAAAACACCAACACACAAAACACTTATTCTGTATGAATAATGGAATTAATCCATGCTGTGTAAATCCTTACTTACACAATCTGTATAATAAATATTGTAGAGAAAAGAGAGAGAGAGAGAGAGTGATGTGTGTGTTAATAACAAATAAACTATATATCAAATAAAATTTGGGCAGCACTTCCCCAACCTGTTGCTTTGGATCACGCTCATTCCTCTTACGGTCAGGAGTGAGTGGACCAGCGTCATCAGTAGCCGCACAACCACAAATCCATTGCAAATTATATCTTAAATCAAACACCCCATCCTTTCAAAATAATTGGCAAATGCACATATGGTAAAATTAGACACTCGATAATAGACACACAATAGACCTCACCAGGTACATCAAAACCAACATATAACGTTAATTTCCTATACATATAGGAGGAGGGAGCCTCTAATTTTGTTCTCTGTTTTTACTCTACCTTTACAAGTTCCATGAAGTTTCATCATAAATCAGCGGTACTGCTTGGCCATTTGTGCGCGTGCGCACATGCGCACTATCCTACAAGCCTACCTCTCTCTAGTGCTCTCCGACATTGCAGAAACTGCAATTAATCGATTATATTATAAAGTTTACCTATATTTAAAGTAATGAGTTGGTGCAAGTGATAAGTGAACTCTGGATAGTCTAAAATGGTATCCTTCGGGGCCAAGTCATGACAGTGTCTTCTCTCCTACTTTGCTCTCTGCAGTGGTGAATCAATGACAACAAGAGAGTAGGATGGCTCACCGTATACAAATAGAGCTATGATGATAATCTTAAAAGAAAGCTAAGAGCACATGTTGTGGACAATGTTCACTATGTAGTTTTAACCTCGTTTCAGCTTAACCACCGCCACTACTTCCTCCTCCCGGCCCAAACAAATCAGAATATGCTCCATAGTTATTACCACCTTGTTGGAGAAGGTGTTGCTGAAAATGTTGTAGAGCGGTATCAGTATTGACAACACTTCCTCCACCACCCATTTCACCAGTCTGCTGAGTTTGATTAAAGACATCATTCAAATCAAATGTTGGGAGACCTTGAGTATTTGCATTCCCTTGGGCAGATGTTGCCATCGAACCATCCCCTCCTTCTTGTTGAAATACCATTGATCCTTGACCAAGATCTCCAGTATTGTACATACATATCTGTTGGTTCAGTAATGCACGTAAACTGGCAGCTGAATCGATACGTACAAGGTTATCCGAACTGCACGATCGAGAAATCCCCCCGAGACTATTTTGAGCAGAGAGACTTGCCTGATGTAACAGTGATTGTGCATCATTATTACTCCAATTGCCGTTATTGATCATACCAGTGTTGACAGGCTGTATGCTTTGGGAGGGTTGCTGCAGTTGCCCCTGGGAAATGCCTCCGTGGTTCGGTATGGGAGGATTGCTTTTAAGAGCATTAGCATGTGCCTGTTGCAGTTGAGCCAGCATCTGTGTATTGAGGAGAGAAGCCGACTGCATGTCAAGGGAGCTACTGTTTCTAGAAGACACGAGATTGTTGACATCTTGTGATGCTATGGCTTGATGATGATTCAATGGCAGAGAAGCACTAGCGAAAGGCAACTGTTGTAGTTTTTGTTCCTCATGGAGTTGTGCTTGAAGCTGTGCCGCTTGTAAATGTGCGGCCTGAAGTTGTGCGGCTTGTAGCTGTTGATTAGCTTGCATTTGTTGATTAGCCTGAAGTTGTTGATTAGCTTGAAGTTGCTGTATATGAAGTCCAGCAGCACCTCCCATTAGTCCAAGACTAGTGCCGCTCGATCCAGTCTGCTTTGCCTTCTCTAACATTCGTAGATTTTTCTGTTGTGCAATGAGCTTTGCAGCGGCCGCACTCATACCAGCTTTCTTGCGCTTAATATAGAGGAGACTTGATATATCTTTCGTGGCCTTTTCATTTTCGTATGAACAGGGAGCCATCTTGCCCTTACCTGCCATCTTACGAAATCCAAAGTAGTTCATTTGACGTTGCTTGAGTGTAGGTGTATGTATGTATGTATACAGGGGATAGATTGTAATTGTTCGGTAAGAGAAGATATCGTACACAAGGGCGGACGACAATGATTGACATCATCACTATACTTACAAAGCTTGAGTAGTTGGAATGACGAAAGTACTTTGGCAAAATGTCTTTCTCAACACCCTGTGATGGGGTTTTGCATTATAATTTGTACATATGTGTGTGAGAAAGTATTCCCATAGGAAAAAAAGAAAGCAATCAATGTATAGAACTACTGTTACTTACCGGAGGATCATGTACAACTATAGATCCATCACGCCATTCAATATATTTAGTATTATTATCCGTAAGCATTTTAGTTAATTGGAATAAAAACTCGGCTATTGCGTGTGGAGGTCCATCCCGTAGCATGATTGAGCTTGGTGAAGTTGTTGTTGTCGATGTAGATGTGGATTGATTGGACGACGCCGCGGCAGATAGAGCAGCATGTATAGATGATGATGATGTATTAGTCACCACTGTAGTTTGATCACTTGGTTGAGAAGGTGTACTGTTGTTGTCATTGGTATTAGTCTTTGTTCTAGTACTATCTTGATGTTGTTGTTGGTTGTTCATTTGCAATAAGTTCTTGATAGCAATTGATCCACTGGCAGCGGCACTTCCCATCGTTGCCGAAGCAGCCGAGGGCAAGGTTGATATCGACGACGATGTTTTAGCGGAGTTACCCGATGCTATAGAGCTAGCCGCAGATATTATATTACGTCTCACCCTTGGTAGATGAGACTGTGTCTCCATTGAATTATCAGATGTTGATCCACCATTATTGGGAGCTAAGTGTGAATATGGCTCCATGTTATTAATATAGTTGCTATTCATGTTAGATGTATTTGTCATTGGAGTTAAGAAGTCACTAGGAGTTTAATGATAGAGAATGATGCTTCCACTTCCTCTTTGTGGCATTGGAGGTGGATTTGTGGTGACATCATGGGAAAGCGAAGCTCTACTCTCATAAAGCTCAAGGATACCCCCGATTTTAGAGGGTATCCTTTTGCTTTTCTTTTTTTTGGCTGTTGCAATGGCAACTCTAGTCGATATCGTAAGGTTTATAGCTTTACATGTATGGTGAGCCCTCTGTTATTAATGCTCAACTGTTTGGATGGATGAATTGATTAATAGATAGTATAAAATTTTGTGGTGAAAATAATAAAACAATTAGGTACGGCAAATAACATGAACGGGTCGTCAGCAACCCCTAATAATAAAGAGGGTGGTATATCCCCAACAGAATTATCAAACATGTTACGAAAGTCTGCAGATATTGTAGAACGGAAGGAGTTTCATCCATTATTATATCAAACTATGCGTGCATTAACGGCATATGCTGGTGAGTATGCCGATGGGGGTATCTCATCATCTACCAATAAAAATACTAGTAATGGAACTACTTCTAATCAGCCCAATAAACAATTGAATAGACAAACATCGAATAATTCTAAAGATCCACCATCCTCTGCATTCCATGATGTACCCGATAGTGTATTAGATGATACCAAAAAGAATAATCTACGATCGTCTACTACGAGTAGTAGTGGTGGAGCCGCCGCCGCAGCCGAGAGGGTAGGTTTAGCACCGGGTAGCCAATTCTCATCTGCTCAATCTGCTGCAGCTACTGGTAATAACAACAATAACAAATCAACATCAGATAAACATTCATCATCACACAAGGGTGGTGGTGGTGTGTTCAGTCTCAAGGGTATTAAGAAGGGATTAACAGAATTAGGGAAAGATGTGCATAAATTTGTAGGTGAGATTGAAGGCAAGGTAGTTAGAGATGAGAATGCACCATTTGATGAACAACAGCACCCAGAAGTGGATGAATATGCTTGGTGTGATGAACATTTTACTAGAGGTTGTGCATGTAAGACACGGGGTGCTCAACAGCAGCAACAACAGAATGATAAGAAGATTGATACAAGTGCATCTACTGATTCACTTAATAATAACAACACTCAACCAATACCATCAGCACCCTCATCTTCAGATGCAGTAGAAAGTCCTGCAGATAAACCAAGTAAACCATGCTTCCAACGTCCAATTAATCCATCATCGAATTTGATAGCCAATGGATGGATAGATCAACAGCGTCGATCGAAGATGCGTGTAGTATGGAAAGACGTACTAGCCTCCCTAGTTGAAGGACGTCGTCCAGGCGAAGAAACAACTTTATGGATCCAACGTCAAGTAATTAACGCCACAACCGGGAAAGTAACTGGATTAGAGGCATTACATCAAATACCAATGAAATGGTTAGAAGATGTGAATTATGTTGATTTGTATGGTGATCATCGATTCACATTAAAGGTTTATAACATTGCAGAAGAATTTTATTTTAGAACACGTGATGAAAGTTCTGCACAAAGTTGGGTATTAACATTAAGGAGTGCACGAGATGCTAGTCTGGAAAGTACGAATCGTGCAATGAATGGGGGTAGTGGAGGTGAAGGGGTACCAACTGGGAATGTTGAACAGAAGAAACCGTCAGCTACGGAACTTGGGTTGGACGATTTAGATGATTGGGAAGGTGGTGGTGGACCACAGGCTGGAGGAAGTGATAGTGGTGGGGATTCTAGTCGTCCATCCTCGGCACCTCAACAACAACAGCAAACTGCACAAACTGTACAGCAACAACCGAGGTTGAAAGTATCTGAATTGCGAGCAATCGCTCATG
>Ga0214479_101071_pt1 | contig 12576 bp, 12 predicted proteins | sample M1_20Mar14CPVII9_5_FD_165054 | JGI IMG/M metagenome (GOLD analysis project Ga0214479, IMG submission 165054) | Marine eukaryotic communities from Monterey Bay, California, United States - M1_20Mar14CPVII9sort6BwellE14 | ecosystem: Environmental > Aquatic > Marine > Unclassified | place: USA...
TTCCATCTGGAAGGAGGGAACATTGTTGATATTCTCTTGTGGAGAGAGTCTCAACCTCTTCCATTGTCAAAAGGCGTAAATTCCCCCGTCTTCTACTATTGTTACTATTTCTATTACCAGGACGTTCCATCATTTGACCGTCGGGTCCCAAGAAGAATAAGTGATGATCACTAATAATCGAATCATTCGAGTTCCGACCATTACCAAAGGTAGTATTAAGGAAGAGTGACATGGAACAGACACAACCAAATAACATAAGGAGGAATGCCATACCGGCTGCGGACTGATCCATGGGCGGTAAACTCCAATTATCGGCACCATCGATAAGTATTCGTGGTCCTCCTTGTGCCTTGATATAATGTGCCTGTGTATTAATCCACTCATGCAAATCTACACCACTTTCATAGGAAACGAATAGCAATCCCACACCCTTCCACAATTCATGTCCCTGTTTATGTCTCCCATCTTGATCTATATCATCTTTAGGCATCATTGTTATTAAATGATTACCATCTCTCTCGACGTTATCGTATACTATAACGAAACGCACGGCACCCTTGGGAGTTGTGAGTTCTTGCGCTACCTTTGCCTTGGTTTCGTAGGAACATTGACCTCGCTTGGCAAGGATTGCAACTGTGGTATTGTATTGAGAGATGGTGTAAATTGTAAGGATTAAATGAGTAAAAATGGATATCTAAAAGTTGCAAGTGGTACGCAAGGACAAGCTGAAACGGGAGGTGGTGTATATCACATGCACGTACCAGGCACCCCATGAGAGGGAACAACATGAATCTTCTTCTTCTTCTGTTCATTGCCAGCCTTAGTTGAATTCTTTGACAACGCGTCATGAAATTTCTTCTCCAAATCATTATCATCCCCATCACTACTATCCCCCTCTCCACCAATACCAATATCAACCACACCACCACCTAAACTAACAAAGGACGGTAATGATAAACTACTACCTAATCCCCTCCTCTGCTGCTGTATACCATGGTCATTATCAACCCAATCATGTATACCACCAAATTCATCTTGATCTTCTTCTTCACCAGGACCATTATCATTATCATCTACATCATTAATACCACCGCATAAATGTAAATCATCTTCAACTACCTGTAGTAAGGCTACATATTGCAATCCATATTCTAAATTAAAACCAAAGGATGCTGGTCTTGAATGGTATTGTGTTCCCTTGTTTGCTAGTGTTATTGTTGCTGATACTAATTGTGTTGATAATAATAATGTTATTATTAGGGTGGTGAGAGTGAGGATGGATATTATTGGTTGAACAGACCTTCTCATACTTTTATTAATGATCTCTTTGCAATATGTATATGATAATATACCCTTATATATATTATACAATTGTATTGCAAATATAATTATATGCCCTTGTATATATACTATACAAATTTATACAAAAGGGCTCTTCTTTGTGTCGTAAATTATGTGTCAAAAATTATTGTTTATCAAATCTTTCCTTATCTTTGTAGGAGTCTATAACCTACTGTTACTAATGTTATTATACCGTCTATATACCTTCTTATATTAAGCAACTAGGACGATATTATATAGTATTCTTCCTCTGTTAGACGCGACGCCCCAACATGCAAGATTGAGTTCATTGCAAGGGGGCAATAAAGGGGTAAAAGATACCACAAAATGGTTTTCTTATACCCCGTCTCATTTCGCCCATCTTGGTTCTATTTTACATTCTATTACTACTTATTTCCCCCCTATTCTTGCGGCATATGCAGTGCTCTTTCGTCTGCTATGTAGGAATCTCACCTAATATGCTCTTCTGTTATGTACATCTATTACAGTTCTCTCCGGTATCCTTTGGTTTTTGCTTCTCTTTCACATACTTATCCTCTTCCTGCTTGCCTTGGTAGTAGCAGGGTCTCTCGTCCTTGTATTCTTGAGGACTCATGGTGTTTTATACGACCTTTCTTTTTGCAAGAAGGGTAAGGTCAAAGCAAGTGGTAGTTTGCTTTGTTTCTTGTACTTGTGGGTCGGAGTGGAGTCGGATCTTAGAGTCTCTAGAACTAGAAGTAGTTTAGAGACTAAGATCATTGGTATCTGGTCTTGTTTATCAGTCTCTTGTTTTGGGTTTTAGTATGTATGTAACCTGTTTGGGTCAATACTTTGTATGCTTAGTAGGTCTTTGGTTTAGCCTAGTTTCTTTAGGTCTTGTGAGTCTTCTTGATCTTGTCTCTGGTTCTGTAGAGGCAGCTAGATGTGCCCGTCTGCTCGTAGTTTTGTCCTCCTTTTGTTGAAGAGATTATGTTCTTGTGCTTGGAGAGAAGGGTATCTGGTGTCTATTGATTGAAGTTTCCTTGTAGAGGTGGGTGGTATGATCTTCGATGTTGGATGATATATTGTGACTTACCTTTTGCTTTTCTTGTCTTTTTTGTTTGCGTATGTCTTTGTTCTTTAGTTTTGTTTCGAGTATATCTGACCTTGTGCTTTAATGATCGTTTGTGTGCACAATGGTATAGGCCTTTGGTTTGTTTTGCTTGCATCTAGTTTGGTAAGCTTGGGGGTATCCATCTGCCACCGAAGGTACTCGGTTTCGTATTATGCTTAGGGTGTCGACGACTCTTCAAAGATAAATGTAGTTCTGGAACCTTGGGGAGCCGGGTATTCAATGATTTGATTACAGTTTCTTGATGTAAGATGGTTGCTCGTAGCTTCTGCACTTGTTTTGCATCTTGTTTATCTGATCCAAGTCGGGAAACCTTGTTAATTGTATCAGTAATGGTAGTACCTAGGATGGTAGATGTATCGGTAGGAGGAAGATCTTTATTCTTTTGTTTTGATTTCATATCATGTGTACTTGAAAGACGATCGTCTCTTTCCATCCTATCATCAACATCAACATTGATCAATCGTTGTTTGATACCACAGCGGAATGATCTAGTATCCATTATCTTTTCACTAATGTAGTCTCGTGTATCATCTTGTAGCATACTATCTGTTTGTATCGACACGGTTTTGATACTGTTATGTGTACGTATTGCTTTCTGTTGTGGGGGTGCTTCTGATAACAACTGCGGTGGAGGTTTGATCAATCGTTGCCGAATACCGCAACGGGATGAGTTAGTATCCTCTCCCTTATTACCAATGTTATCTCGTGCATCGACTTGTTGTATAATCTCGTCGTCTGTTTGTATTGACTTGTTTATGATATGTTCATATACTTCTTTCTCTTGATGTGGAGGTTCTGATACGAACTGATGTGGAGACTCGGTATCTCTGCTCTTATCGTTATCGAGTATCTTTCTCCTCTTGTTTCTTATTTCATTTCTTATTGCTTCTCGTTTCTTCTTGTCTATCAATCGTCCTGTCCTCTCACAACGTACCGGAGTAGCATCGATGCCAGGAGGGGCTCGAGGTGTAGATCGACGTCGAGTGTCACCACTCTTATTTGCAAGTTGTATTTGTTTTGCTTGATTCGTTTGTTGTGATTGGATATGAGTATGTTTCTGATTCTGACGATGAATAGACTCATACACTTGCATCTGTGCTATTTGCCACTTTATTGATCGATCGACTGATTTGTTGAACAACTTTTCCTTTGCTTTTGTTGATGTCATGGTGATTCGGCTTCGACAAGATGACGATGATTGTTTGCGATGCAACTTGGGTGGTGGTCGACGACTTCCAACAGCCATCTCTAATATCAGTTCAGTTCAGTCTCAGTGTTAGTTATCGTTACTATATACTCTTATTGACTAATTCTCTTTGCTGTTATTATATTTGATGTTTTGAGCAAAACATCCTCCTGACAATGCTCAGCTCTATCCGCTCTTATGAGAGCTAGTAGCCATCATCATTATCGTGAATCATAACTGCCCAACTCTGCCACACGAATAAAATTCTTTCTTATAATGAGAAGGCTCAGCTTGTCTTTACATCTCACTTCTTCTCTCTATGGAATCACGAACAGATTCAAGGTGTCAGAATTTAGTTAAGATCTGTAATACTCCCCAAGAATACCAACAGTAGATTTGAACTCTGCCACATACACACCACATAAACATACATTAATCTTCATACATTGAACTAGTATCATCGTCATCTTCTTCACTATCACCGACGGGAGACTTGTATGTAGTGATATATCTCTTCCGTAGCCGTAGCTTTTACATAGTCCCAAAGAGCTTGGACAAGAAGGGCATACACGAGTTCTTATTCGATAGGGCAAAGCGCCTACTCACAAAGCAACTTCTTACTCGGAACATTTGTAGAATATGGTGAGTTTTGTATGCTGAAGATGAATACCAGTAAGCTCATTGTACCGCCCATGATTCTAAATTGTCTCTAACATCATTGCCGATCTGATTTTATTATACAGGCTTTAGATCACTGTTCTTCCCGAACTTTGATTTCCCTTCTGGAACATACAATTGGGGTCCAACGTGGTTCCTGAATCAGTTGTTTTTCTTCAGCATTATATACGTTGTTGCCTGTGGAGAGCGGTGGAATCCATCGATCAAATGTCCATCCCTTTTAGGTTTCTTCATCATTGCCATTATTATTGGTCTGATCCGGGGGGAAACTTCTTAGCAGTACCTGGCTTTTGGTCGAACTATCCATCATACATTCCATTCTTCTTTGCTGGAACGATTGCACAGAGAAATGAGTGGATGACAAGTATCAAGAACATGCCAAGAGTTGTCATCTACCTCTGGGCGGTATTGTCCATTGTACTACGCTGCGCACTTTCCATTATTTTCTCCGGAGATGATAATCCAATACCATCATGGCTGGGCCTTCTTCTAGGTCAAGGTATTATTTGGAAGGGAGTACTTTGTATGGGACTCACTAGTGTCACTGTCTTCTTATGATTGTACAGAAAGTCAAGTATCTAACTCCATTCTTTTCCAAGGCAATGTATACTGCATATATCATTCAATATGCTTTCCCAATGATTATTGGTGGTTGGTCAGTTGTTAGGATATTTGATGCTACTGGTAATATCGAGTATGTTGATGGAGCTCCATACAATCTTTCCTGCGTGGTTGCTCTGTTGTGTCATTACATTATTAATCGTCTGGCCACTTTCATATGCAATCCGTTCAATCCCCGGCTTCTCTCAAGTATTGTAAAAGACGAAGATTACCTCTGTAACTGTTTGTACATAGATGAAATGAACATAACATATGTAACTTTATTGATTGTTTATTCAATTTCATGCCCGAATGTTGGTTGAAGAAAGCTGATTAAGTCGTCACTTTGACGGCCCTAAACCACGTTATTATATTGAGTTTGTCCATATCACGAAGAAGAAGAATAACAAGCTAAAATGAACTGAGTAGGCACTAGCAGATGATTCATCCTTACTACTACTCATCCTCCTCAACTCGTTAGCAGTCTCATTACACATATTTCCTCCGTCACCTCCTAGACGGCATGAATGATCACATATACTTAAACTATCACCATATCTATTAATTTTAATAAGATAATCATTACCAATATCTTGAGATGATAAATACCGACCACAAATACAACATTCGGTGATTGTTGACTTGTGCACTATCTTGGTACCATTTGATTGAACTTCTAAACTATTTTGTAAAGAACTATTCGGATATCTATTATATACAATCTCTGCTGATACTATAAACGTTGTATTCTGTGTTTCTAATGCCGGAGGTCCCTCATATCTATTCTCGTCTACATCAATGTATGTTGTTTCATTGACAAAGCGTGCATAACGATAAGGTTGATTGATTTTGTGTTTATTATGTCATTAGCTCGTTGGGTTGCAGTGTTTAGTTGAGGTGCACATGAACATCCATGAACTGTCGGTAATGATACCAACAACAATATTACCGCTGTTTGTAAAACAACAAGAATGACATCCATGTTGATATTAATATTGTCAGATAAGTAGGTAGTTGATGGTTGGGTTGAGGTTTGAAATACTGATACTGCATTAGAGTTTGAAAGGATATCACACCGTATCCTATAATATATTCTAAGACAGCCAGCCCTTGGCCTATGTAGCTCTCCTAGACTACTGAAGTTGCTCATATGATGGCAGTAGCCTAGAGATGATATAGACTGAAGTTATGCTCTTACACCACTCGTTAATTAATCATCAACACTATCAGTTACCCTACCTAGGTAACTCCACCACCTTTTAATTGTAGTTCCTCCGTTCCGTCCGGTCAATTTAAGAATAAAATTTGCGAGTATTTAGCGATGATCTAGGGCAAAGTCGTAACAGAAGTTCTGAGTGAGGATCGCCGAATATCGCTATTATCTTCGCTCTCCAAACGGCTGCACGGGACCACCATTATTGCAATACCTTGACTTTTATATGAACATGAACCTGATTAATTCAAGTAGGTACGACTACTACTACATTGCAGTGTTACTGAACTCTCTGAACACCGGGTAAACTGCACCTGCCCGAGCAGAGGGTTCTCAAAGAAAAAATATTTCATTCCGTGTCACATTAAACCACCAATTGAAAAGATATCCTCAAGAGACGCTATATGACAGTATACTATATCATCATTACAACTCATTCCTGTCATACACACATCATTAGCTCGATAACAGACCATGATATAAAGGGTGTAGTAGAAGATAATCGATCCTAGTGTGGTATCCGATGAGGCGGTATCCCGATTACCTACACTAATAAAGTGGACAATCGGCATTGTTATATCTTTGCCTACTATGCCGTCGGAGTTATGAATTGGACCATAAAAATCAATACACGCATTGTCAGAGAGCTACAGTGAAGGATAGTGTGCTTGGAATTGTCCAAAATAGACGTATAGGTGGGTAGACAGGGACATTTAAGATATCCAACTGATACTGATAAGTTTGGTAATCATTGATCTTTATCAACCGTGCGTGCGGCCGCTACTACTGGGAAATAGATATACCAATATGTGCTGCCGAATCATGTCAGTGGCATATCAAAACTTACCGCTAAATGTCATATCATGGAACATATCAAATGCACAACCTTTGGTAGTGAATTGTTTACTTCTTTAGGATATGTATCAGCTGGTATAAGACAATCACATTGCGGATATTGTGACCTTTTGGTTCAAAAGGAACTAATAATACAATCAATCCAATTACCAAATCATTTACCAAGTGTTGCTGCAAAGATTGAATTGCCAAATAAAATACAAATCTGCGTATCATCTAGTCATCTCCAACCATTCAAAGAAGGTGCCAATAAAAGATTATTACAATGTATGTCATTAATGGATTACATGACTAAAGAATCAAACAATTGTATATTACTCGGGGATATGAACATGAGAGTTGCAGAAGATAAGGACATAGAAGGTGCTGGATTAATCGATTGCTGGAAGGCGGCAGGATCATCAAAAGATACAAAGTTTACATGGAATTCATATACAAACAAGTATCATGAAGAATGCTTCGAATATACAGCTAGATATGATCGATGTTATGTATATGGTGACGTATTCCGTGTTAGGGAGTTTGGTTTTCTTGGTAATCGACCTGTCATGGGTAACAGTGGAGATTACTTATCTGATCATTTCGGATTAAGAGTCGGGATAGATATATCGTAGAAATAGACATTCATAGTACATCTAGTATGAGTAAAGACTTTGATTTACATTTGCAGTACTAGGCATATTATAAGAGCATTATATTAATCGTAATTCTATCACTCTAGACCTGTCGACGGATGTACATGTCAATATCAATTGGAGCCCTGGAAGATGTGCGTTTCACAGTTTATAATGATGAAAGAGAGATCGTAACAACTCATGTTAGTGTATACAACTTGCAAAGACGATCAAATGAAGTTACATAAAGGCCAAATAAAGCACTTGTCAAATCATCATATTGAAAACATGAATTCACAAGGTTTAAACAATACTAACGCGGACTTTCCAGACATCATGACCCTTATCAAGCATAACCCTGTAGGCATTCCCGTTATCCCATGTCGCAATTACCTCCCCTCCAGCATACTCACGGCCAAGGTTGCACTCAACTCTAGTCCCAACCTCAAATCTCAGCACATCTGACTGGATACAGGCATTGAATCCAGCTTTTAACTTTGCCGTATCGAGATTCTTACCAATGAATACAAATGTACTTGTCCTTTCCTCTCCTTCTTTCCATTCTTCTCCCTCGTCAGCATTAAAAAAGTGACCGACGCCTTGAAAAACGAACTTGCAGGTTGCTCCCTTAACTGCTATAATTCCCTTGTACCGATACAGTGTTTCACCCTCATCACGCAACAAGCAACTGATCCACCTTTGCAACATTTGCAAATTAACTTCTGAGGCCACTTTTACGCTAATTGAGGATATCCCCTTGTCATGCTTTGGTGTCTTAACCTCACCTAGAAAGAATGGATCTGATTTTAGAATGTTTTCTAAATCAAATGCACCAATGTTAAGTAATTCAGATGGAGATATATTACTCTGTTCACACCGTAATATAGGGGCAGTTGTATTGAGACTTCGTAACCTCTTCTCGATCTCCTCAATCTTTGCTTTTTCATTATTAATCAAATCCATCTTATTCAGAATGATTTTATCTGCAAAGCATACCTGCTGCTCCGCTTCATTGTCTGCACCATCTGCTCGTTCTTCGTCCAATCTCTCTAAAATGTATTTGGCATCTGTAACCGTGATGATACTATCAAGTTTATACATCTTCTCCAATGCTTCCTCACCGTCATTTGTCTCAGCAAAGAACGTCTGTACTACTGGCGCTGGATCAGCAAGGCCCGTTGTTTCAATAATAATACCATCAAATGTTTCTACCTTTTGATATAATCGTTTAAGAGCAGCTACAAGATCACCGCGGACCTTACAACAGCTAATAAGAGATAATAGAGTTAGAAATAGATAATGAACACAAGATGTGAGCAAAAAATCATATGTAGTCTACGCCGGTATACCCCCACACCCAACAATATAATATACAAAAGTATTATATAAATACCCAACACTTACATACAACCATTCATAATTTCAATAACCTCTTCATTAACATTATCAGATAGAATCTTTTGATCAATACCAATATCACCAAATTCATTCTCGATGACTGCAAATTTCATACTGGAAGATGCGCGTAGTTGTAACGATTTATGATAAAGAAAAGTATGATTTTGTTAGTATATGTGGTTTAAAGGCATTCAAACAATGGCGAATGAAAGCCAAACGAAGTACACAGAGTCTCCGCATTGAACACAATAAACACACGACAAAATAACACAAACTCGGACTTTCCCGTGGCTGCCATCGTTAAGGATACGGTTGAGTAAGGTAGTTTTACCACTCCCGAGGAAGCCTGTTAATACAGTTACTGGTACTCTCTTCATCTTTTGTGCCGCTGCCATTTTATATTTGCTATTTGAGTGCTGAATCTATGCAAAGACGCATTGAAATGAGAGGCTCACAAATTTTATTCATGGTCTGTCCGTCCCCTCCATGAGATAAGGACGAAGGATATGGAGAGTAGTGATGGAGTTTAGGATGAGGCCGAGCGAATTGCTCGGGATTACATTGGTCATCCCTCTAGTAATACTGTATAAACGGTGGTATGTTTGGCAAACTTCTTCTTTACAATTTAACATTTCAAATCTCTAGTTGCTGTACACACGGACATAATCAACATCCATGTATTGACCGTCACCCATAAAAGCCGCTTCGTCGATACCCGTTGCTGCACCCCAGTTGCCTCCAATGGCAATGTTGAGCAAGATGTGGAAGTCTTGATTGAATGGCCATTGTTTATAGTCGGAAATATCACCCGGCTTGAATTCAAAGTATACTTTGCCATCAATAGCAAAGCGGATACGATCCTCTTGCCAATCGATATCAAAGACATGCCAATCGTCCTTCGATGCTATAATACCTCCAGTCTTTTCGGTACCAATGCCGTGGTTGAAAGACTCTGTGTGTACAGAACCAAAGAACCTTTCAGTCTCATAGCCTACGCTTTCCATAATGTCAATCTCTCCGCTATCTGGCCATCCACCGTACACCCACTCCTCGGGAAGCATCCAAAGAGCCGGCCAAGTACCAAGAGCCTGACAGTTTGCAACACTTGCCCTGATACTAACACGTCCATACTTGAAAGCTTGTTTACCACGAGTAACCATTCTAGTCGAGGTAAACGAGCCACTTGCATCACGCTTTGCACTAATACGCAAGATACCATTATTAATCTGCACATTGTTGGCCTCGTTGGTGTAAGACTGGAGCTCGTTGTTACCCCAACCACAAAGATTGGGACAACCATTCCCAATATCATAGTCCCATTTGGCACTATCTGGAGAACCATTTCCATCAAAATCATCAAACCAAATTAGGTTAGCGACGTCTGGTTCACCTAGCAGGGAGTCGTCGGCATTATCACCAACACCAGACGAGTTGATACTATTACACTTTGCCTTCCAAGCATCACCAAGAGTAGTACCATCAGGCAACACGTTCGTAAGGTATGACGTCGTACCGGATCCGCCACCGAAGTCTGTAGCACCAAACCAATAGACTCGTTCAATGACGCCACCAGAAGCAGGGAAGAACTCATCGATGCTATCAATAGCATCAAGCTGTTCACTTGCCGAACTTGTTTGAAGCCTTGACCAATTGGTAATGTAGACGGGAATGCCACTGAAAGCATTTGATACAGATGCTGCCTCATCATAGATGAACGATGCACCAGCACGACATCCACCGTATTGATCATTCCAAGGACCACAAAAGGCATTAATGGCAATAATGTCGATGTATGCCGGATCAGATTCATCATAACAGGCACCACCGCATGCCTCCATGAATGTTCTCATGTTGGTCAATAGCACACCACTACTGCCAGCAGTCAGTAATGGACTAGTGACCTTTGTACCCCGAGATCTCATAATTTGTAATTCCCTAGCAAACCGTTCAGAATAAGACAACCACTCACGACCAGCCCAGAAGTAGTCTTTACCTTGTGTATCAGGCTCATCCTGTGAGAGTTAGTACACATAAAAGTGAGAACATGTGATGTGACCAAATCCGATACAGCAAAGCATTTACTTACCCACAGGTAGAAAACATCTCCGTTGCATAACGAAGGATCCTTTAAGAGCCCATCCTGTATATCGTTGTTGTTATTCAAGTGACATGGATCAGCACTTCCTCCATAGGCAAAGCAATACATCGAGCTATCTCCTGCAGGATTCCATAGAAATTCTTGACATTGCAGGCTTGGATTAGTCGAGGCATCAACAGCACCACCACACTTTTGATTTGTAGAAGGTGGCGTTGGTGGAGGGTTGACAGGAGGAGGCGTGGGTAGTGGAGTAGTATTGCACTTGTTGGGGTCACATGCAGGGCCGCAAGGACCATTGGCAAACTCGTCACTAACTTGTGTACAAGCACCCGCCTCATCATAGCCTCGGTCCGTCTGAAGCCATGCGATACGGCTGCCACAAGTGAAGCTACCAGCTGAATCAGTGGCAGGGGTATTCCAAACTTCCTCTGTACATGAATCACAGCCACAATACGACGTTGAGGAAGGAGGATCAAATACGTTTGGTGGACTTGGAGGAGGTGGCACAGGGCTTGGGGGTACTCCTTCATCATCAGGACAGAAGGTGAGAACCAAATCAGATGTATCAAAAAGGAGAGGCGGATTGCAGTCATAATTGTAGAAGGTGCCAGTATCACAGCAAGAGTCACTGCATCCAGCACAGATGGGACGCCACTGAGGACTATCCTCAATACAAGCACCTTCCGGCTTAGAACAAGGGAAGAGACCGGAATTAACACCACCGCAACTTGGACCTGATACATCAAGAAGGGTAGTAGATCCATCCATGACCTTGAATGGATAGTTATACCCACTCAACAGACTTCCATTCCATGCTAGACTGCTAACAGGTTGACCCGGAAAGGTCACAGGATATGAAAACTCAAAGAGAGACTGTCCACTAGAATAGCAGGTACTATCACTTGATCCAACCCAGAATCGTTGTCCTTGGCCGTTCAAATCTTGACATGTTCCTGATTCAATTGTCTTGGTGTTCAATTCTTTGCAATTCTTGAGAGTAGACCCAGCACAGTTGTTAATAACACGAATCTGTCCATTTCCACAACCACTGGAAGGTGAAGTGGGGGTAGTAGGAGGCGGTACCGGACTTGTCGGAGGAGAACTTGGTGCCCGTGATGGACTATTAGTGATTGGCTTGAGAGTTGGCTGCTTGCTTGGAGTGTTTGTAACAGGTGAAGATGTCGGCTGCTTACTTGGACTATCGGTGATGGGTTTCAACGAAGGGCTTGATGACGGCACATGTGTTGGAGATGAACTTGGACTATTTGACGGACTTGAAGATGTGAGGGGAGTAGGATTAGTTGATGACTCGGTGGGACAATCAGTACTACTGCCATCTGATATGCATCCACATCCATCTTCACTTGATTCAATACACGGCCCAGAACAGTTCTTGGTCACCAATAAACTAGGCTCCGACTTCTTGGTGACAACAAAGCTACATCCACTTGAGGTACGTGTCGATGATAGCGAAAGCACTTCCCTAGCATCAGGAGCACG
>Ga0214479_101075_pt1 | contig 12537 bp, 9 predicted proteins | sample M1_20Mar14CPVII9_5_FD_165054 | JGI IMG/M metagenome (GOLD analysis project Ga0214479, IMG submission 165054) | Marine eukaryotic communities from Monterey Bay, California, United States - M1_20Mar14CPVII9sort6BwellE14 | ecosystem: Environmental > Aquatic > Marine > Unclassified | place: USA...
CACCCATACAATGCCAAACATCTACTATTGTAGCACCTGCATGCTGCTATACCCCCACTTGATGGCCAAACTTGTCTGAGAGTTGGCAGAAAATCAAGAATCTGAGGCATATGAAACCTGCCAACATGGGGCTGTAAAAGTATGGTGGAGGGTGTTACAATCATGCTGGGAGTGTTCTTTGGCCTTTCATATACATATACATCATGAAATTACCAATATATAAGAAGGAGAGTGGCTGTATACCTCCATGTTTTGGTGATACATTGTTGGACAGCCGGTTTGATTTCGAAAATCTGACCCAATCTGAGGCAAGAGAACCACCAACACGGGGCTGTAAAAGTATGACGGAGGGCCCTACAATGGTGCTGATAGTGTTCATTGCCCTTTATTATACATATACAATGAGAAATCACCAATACATAAGACCTTTGTGCTTTGCCATACATTGGCTGTATGTGTCAGCTGTCAGTTGGTTTTCGGATTTTTTTCTGATCAACTCATTATATTGAAGGAAAATCTGAGGTGAGCAACCTGCCACCATGGTGAGTAAGTGGGATATAGAACCCTTAAATAATTCAATGCTAGTGTCATTGCTCATCAATATGTGTATGATAGGTATGAGCAATGCTAAATATAAGGCTTTCTTGTAACACAGAAAGCATTTGAAAATAAATTTCAGAAGATATTTGAAGTTTCTAATCAATTATACCAAAATCTTATATTCATAATTTTTCTCCTGACATCTTTTGCATCTTCATCTGATATCATTGCAAAGATATAATCACCAATAGATGCTGAGACCAGATATAGTACAACTATTCAACATGATGATGATGACTAATAACAGAGATAGTCCTACTTCTAAAGATACGCCACCGCTGACTCCTGAGGGGGAACACGAAGGAGACTGGAGTTGGTTGAATGACAATACACAACCTCCTGCAAAAGCCAAGCCAAACGGTCTGCGATATGGAGTATCTGACGTCCCACCCCTCGGTTTATCTATCGTACTAGGTCTTCAGCATTATCTGACGATGCTTGGGGCAACATTTCTAAGTAAGTGCATATGATATATCTTATTATCTTTCATATATATTTTTTCTAACACAATATGTTATTTTTTTTCGTGTTTAGTTCCTTTACTTGTCTGCCCAGCTATGGGGGCCGATATAGCACAGACAGGGCAAGTTGTATGTACAATGTTCTTCGTCAGCGGTCTAAACACACTGGTGAGTGAGATGTATATCACATGGCGCATGATGTGTATCCATAAGATTTATATGTATATCTTGTGCACATGGCATTGGTGCACGTGTATACTAATTTCAATATCGTTTTAAACCCACTTAAATTCAGATCCAAACAACAATTGGAGATAGGTTACCTATTGTGCAGGGTGGTTCATTTGCCGTGAGTTACTTATATTATGTATGCTGATATGTTATAAGTAATGTGTCATTTGTTTTCTAATATTATATTTGGATAGTACCTTCCATCCATCTTTGGTATCATTTTCAACCCCGAGCTACAAGCGATAGCAAGTGACAGTGATAGATTTTACTCCACGATGCAGGTCATTCAGGGTAAGTCTTCATGATGTTTTAATTGAAGTGATACAATGTTGCAATATTGTAAATTAACGTATCTTATATATCATTACTCTCTTCCCATCTCACATTAATATCAGGTGGTGTCATTTCGGTTGGATTGATTCAGAGTTTCCTCGGGTATACGGGCCTCTATTCATCGATCTTGCGGTTTGTTTCACCCATTACGATTACGTGTGTCATCACCGCGATTGGGTTGGGATTATATGGGGTCGCATTCTCAGGTGTGGCGGACTGTTGGTCTTTGGGGCTGACAATCATCTTCCTTTGCCTGACCTTCTGCCTATACCTGCCTCGAGTGAAGGTATTTGGTTTCTCTCTATTTGGGCTGTTTCCAATTCTATTGGCAATTACAATCACTTGGTCGCTAGGCGGAATTCTCACGGCTACTTCCGTTCGGATAGCAAATGCTCTACTGCCCAGTCTTTAGAGTATACCAATGCTGTGCCATGGTTTTACTTTCCATATCCTTTTCAATTTGGCATGCCACAGTTCCGTTCATATGCAATTGTACCGATGATTGGAAGTATGTTAGCATCTATGGTTGAAGTAAGTGTGTGTTATAAAAGTACATATCATGTGTCCTTTTTTGTCACCACCGAATGCATCTTACACTTCATCCTCCAACACAGTCAACTGGTGATTACTTTTCGTGTGCAAGCCTCTCCGGGGCCCCTGTCCCAACTACCGGTATCATTTCTCGTGGTATTGCAGCCGAAGGGGTAGGAGTAATCATGTCAGGGTTATTTGGGACTGGATGTGGTACCACAAGCTATGCTGAGAACATTGGCGCTATTGCATTGACGGGGGTTGGCTCTCGTGCTGTTGTACAGTGTGGAGCTATCACTATGATGATTTTGTCTGTCTTTGCCAAGTTTGGTAAGGAAATATGTATCTGCTTACATCTTTCTATACACTTATATATCGATGAGCTCAACTGACGCTTATCCAATCTACCTATAGGTGTTCTACTTGCATCAATGCCACATGCAATGGCTTCCGGCTTGTATTGTGTCGTCTTTGCTATGATTGTATCAGTGGGCCTGTCAAATCTCAAGCATATTGATCTCGACAATCAGAGGAACTTGTTCATCCTTGGATTTAGCATCTTCAACAGGAAAGTCCGCTTTTGTATTGTTTTATCATGTGATTTATGCCTTCAATATATGGTCTCGGTGATTTGACTACTTCATTCAATCTACATTTGCCTTTGTTTGACAGCCTTTGCAAACCTCACATACTAACAAACGATACTACCTTCTCTCTTCTTCTTCGTAAACGGTGAAACGCGCATCTTCCAGCCTCAGCGTTGCTGGTCCTGGCGGATATTTCGGAACCGTGGAGGGCAACCCCTTCGGGACGAGCAACGGTGCTGCCATTGCACTATCTCTCTTCTCTTCTAACATGATTATTGCATTCTTGACATCCATGATTCTTGATAACACTGCAGCAGGTGCGACTCGTGAAGAGCGTGGGCTCACTGTATGGGAAAAGGCAAGGTAAGTTTGGTTTTGAATTGTGGAGCTAGACACTTATGAATGTGTAATTGTATGGTTGTTGAATGAGCTGTATTGTCCATATATAATATGGTTTTACATTTCATTAGCTAATACAAACCCTCAACCCCCTCTCTACTCGGACTGATAACTTCTGCTTCCCCAAGCGACGCCGACGTGAACAACGACCCAGATTATGTACGAGTATACAGTCTCCCTCTCTTCTTTGCCAGGCTCTTCCGGAACTGCGCATATCTCGAGTACACAAGTCGAGGCAAGATGCCTGAGCCTCCTGCAAACGGAGTATACCAAGCAAGTAAGGGTGATGTGGGTGAGCTTTGCTGCCCATGCTTGTTTCGTACCGAGAGTGCGAGTAGTGACGACTCCGGCGACATAAACAAAGATAAAGAGTCCATCTCTTCCCCAAGTTCAAACGTTATCAATCGTACCTATGAGAGTATGAACGATGAGAGTCTGAACGTTCAAGATGACATGGCTTGAACTTGAAGAGTACTTTAGCCCATGAATACCTATATGTTTAGTTTGACCGGAGAAGTCGACAAGTGAGAGTGAAAAGAAAAGATACTGGTAGTTTCGCAACACACAAGTTGTTCAAAGCTTGTGTATGCTGTATAGAAGCTACCTCATCATTCTGTAATATCATATTGCTGTGAGGAATGATGAATGATATCTATAAGAGGCTCGAAATAGAGCCCGACAGAGAAAGAATATATTTCATGGTTGTTTTGCAACACAAGACTCTTGTAATGCTGTATGAAACACCAACTAGTTCATTTCGCAACGTTATGTTGCTGTTGGAATGACATTCATATTCATATAAAAGATACAAAGTAGATATAATTTAAACATTATTGATGCTAGCACTTGATGTTGCGTATTTAGAGGTTGTGCCACTTATTGAGAGGAGATGCTACAGATAATGCATATCTAGTTAGAAAAAGAGTGTATATGTTGTTCAAAAACTGATAGTGCTACTAAATAAATCTTGACTCCTCTTTGCAAGACTATTGTTGTATATAAACAACTATCAATCTTTTGAAGAGGAGATTTATCCAGCATATAACTATGAAGATCCAATCGCCATAGCAAAAACTCTCTTCAAAACACATGACACCCCCACATATAGTATGAACATATGTATCCCCATCCCATAGAGAGAGAAGTATGACCTACGAACCCTTCCAAAGGTCTTCGTACCACACTAAACTCTCCCAAATTATTCAATTCTATCATTTTCAATTTACGAATCTTCCAAAGATCTCGTGTCCATCCCCCATAAACTCTTAGAAGTCACTTGCAACCTGAATAGTAGCAACGGAACCATACCTTGAGGAAGTGTACTTCTTATTGACGGCACGAAGCTCTGTTGAGGAGTCAGACTTCTCAGCAAGGACTGCACGTGCGACAGGCTTGATATCCTCCTCGCGGTATTGAGCATACTTGAGTAAAGTCGGACTCCAAGCGTTCCTTCCGACAGTTCTTCGTGCAATAAAAACGGCAGCGGCCGCAAGCTGACTTGGAAGGTAGTGCAGCATGTTGTAGCTTTGCAGAGTACCGTCGAGGATGAAACATGAAAGTTGGACAATCTTCTTATCGGCGTGAGCAGCCTTCAAGTATCGGACTAGGAAGGCATGAGCACTTGGGATGGTGATTTGATACTCAAGCTTCTTGAGGATGATTTCCTCCATATCTAGAATCTGTAGTAAGTAGTGATGATAGAGGAAGAAGATGAAGGAGATGTGATGTGAGTTAATGACGAGAGGTGGATGCAAGTTACAGAGCATACACAAACAAAACAAACGAACGTACCTCAAGCTTTGAGTAAGCTCTATCGCAAATGTACACAAGGTCACGTAGCTCGGGTGGGTAAATCTCTTCATACTTGGATGCAATTAATAATGCAGTAACACCAACAAGTTGTAACTTTGGCCGTGATACCTCCGTTTTAGCAAGATACCGATCAATAAGATTAACCGTGAGGTATAAAGTCTCGGGTACAAGCTTAAACTTCAAATGCACCTCAACTAACCAATCTACTAATATAGAACGCATGCGTTCATTAATATATTGTTGATCTTCCATATATAGTGGACGAACTGACGTGGACATCTCCTTGGAACGAAAGTGTTCATACATATCCTGAACATAACTAGTAGCACAGAGAGGATCGTCAGAATCGCGTTCATCGATATCATCTGCAGGGCCACTGTATTGATAGCTTTGTAATTCATGATTATTATTATCTGTATTTGATGCCAGGTAGCCATTGGGTGCTGCCTGTGGAGGTGGAGCCAACGCTGGGTTGATATCTGTCATGTTGCCATCGTTGGTGGCATGTTGTGACGATTCTGATTCCATCGTAACGGAACGTGAAGGCGCAAGGCCAGTAGCACTTCTCTTTGTTACTTGTGGTTGTCCTTTCTTATCGTTACCATTGTCAGAAGTTCGGTTTGATACATCCTATTATAATATTGATGGATTGAGAAAGTTAACGTGGAGAGCAAAATAAATATTGATGGTTGGTTAGCAAAGAACAAAATGAAAGAGCAACGCAAAAGAAGATTACAACTGCAAAACGAAAGAACTCACCCTAAGAGCACGGCGATTGCCTTGCGTCTTTGTATTTTGATTGCGTGGAAACATTGTTTATTATTATTGTTGTTGTTTATATTGTGGATGTTGATGGAGAATTAACAGATCTCCTCGTCAACGGCCGTGGATTATTATTGTACAGAAAATTAACACAAACACCAAAAGGATCGAGCAATTAAATGAATGACGATCACGCTAATGGAATGGTTAATTAATATACAGGAGAAGGATGATGAGATGATTGTTGTCACCTTTCAAAAATAAACGAGATAGTGAGCTCATGCATGCGGTGTGCTCTCTCCCTCGCTCAAAATCACGTTGATTTTTTTAGAGCTGTTGGTTTTCACGAAGATACCGCTTCAAAACTTGATGCCATTCGCGTAAAATACGAAACAAGAAAACAATCTATTACAGGTGGAATAATCTGCTAAACTGAGTAAACAAACTTCGTGCCGAGTTCTGTTTGAGTGTTGTGTGAAACGACTGCTTCCTTGTTTTGTTTGAAAAGTGAACAGTGGGTTTTTGAAGAAGTTTTCAAGAAAAGCGCGGGTTTGTGTTTATTGTCTTTGAGCTACGAGTCAGGTCAGAGTTTGTGTTGGCTGAGCATTATAAGCATTGTTGTTGTTGAGATGTTCGGCATTTGATCAGATGAGTATAGGTAGTACTAGTATCATTGACGCAGAACTGCATAGTATCGTACTATTCTGAGTCGGTTAAAACTAGGGGTTTGCTAGAGAGGGGTAGTTTACTTATTGCCTGGCTTATCTTCTTTCAATGCTCAGTCCACCGCCCATTACTTTACTTCTTCTTTAGAGGGGGAGGGACAACCATATTCGTTGGTAGACTTAGTCCTCCAATTCTACTTTTAACTCTCATCAATTCATTTGCAGATGTAATGTATAGATATCCATCCTCACCAAAACTAACACTTGTAAATGGCATTGTTGTTTGTTGTTCCTCTGAGCTCTTCTGTAGATGATGATCAAGAGCCAACGTACCCACAACACTACCATTATCTCGGAGAAGAGTTAGCGTAGTAGGACAAGTAATCATGTATATCGTACCTTTCTCATCAACGGCAAGCTTGGATCCACTTGTTGAAGAAGGAGAAGAAGATGTATTATCATTTACTTCTTTGCAATCTGTAGATGACATTTGATGAAGAATAGATACATCTCCCTTCTCGGCTCCACTACCAGCTTCTTCACCGTCCTCATCGTCATCAGTGCCAAGGCTCAACTTGTACACTGTTTTCATCCAGCTACTTGGACTATCTTCTGTAGTTACCAAAACATAGAATGTTGAATAGTCTAATCCTAATGCCATTCCTTCAATTACACCCGAGTAAGTTTGAAACAGTATATCAATCGACTTGTCGTCGTCACTATTGTCCCAACTATGGGCATTTCGACTTTCTTCTACTGGAATTGAGGGTATATGTACTGCCTCCTTTTTACGATATACTGCTCCGACATGGATTGGTATTGTAGTTGTCGTACTGATATTGGTTGCATCATCATCTAATTCAAAATTATCAGAGAAGAGCAAGTCTCCAAAAGGCGTGTACATTAAATGGTTGGGCTGAAACACTCTCCTCCTCTTTTCACCACCTTGACTACTAGTTGGAACTACAGTCACCAATGGCGTGCGTGCTCCACTTTCATGTTCTACTCGAACAATACGCCTTTCACCCCATTCTGCTACAATTATATTCTGCCCTGCCGATGCTCTGTCTGCGTTTCGTGTTAGTTCTACTGCAAGTGATGCACTACCCAGCAATTTAGACGTTGATGAAGAAGCTGCTGCTGCTGATTCAACACATGATGAAGAATCACCAAACAAATTCACAGGACACGATGTATCATTTCCATCTGATATCCACAGTCCACTACGACAACCACTCCTTTCCATATGTAAACTTCTACCAATGGTGATTGGTCCACCTCCAACTTCCCATCTCCATATCCGACCTGACCTTCCAACATCTGCTAACAGAAGATATCCACGTCCTAATTCTTCATCATGTACCCATGTTGTGGATGATAGATGTGATAAGTAGGGTATTGCTGATTGTTGTTCATCACTTGTGTTTGCACTACTTATGCATTCTTTATCATCATCATGGAAGATATAAGTATCGGGAGGAGAAGATAATATCACTTCTAAACGACGATTGTATTCTAATGTTAACATCTTTTCACTGCCATCTTGCTGTTGTATATGTTGTGTATTTGCAATATAGAATATAGATTTGAGTAATTTTTCATTTTCATTTTGATTATCACTACCCACAGATATTGATGATGAAATAACAGTATATGGTTTTGAAAAGCTTGATAGCAATCCACCTCTGGTATTATTGCCACCTCGTGTGTATATAAAGTAGGTTAATGCTGTTAGAAATATTATAAACCATGCATATTCATCATATCTGCTGTTTTTTAGTATTGATGTTGATTTGTTGTATGTCTTCTTCTCATTATTATATGAATCATCATCACCACTGTCATTATCTGGAGAAGAAGAAGAGGAGATATTACCTCTTGTCCTTTGAGCGTTCTTCCGCTGGCGTACTTCCATTGTGTATATCGATATCTACTATGATTATCATTGTACTGAGTTCTACTATGAATTTAATTGGGAGTCTTTTGTAAATTTGGGACAAGGTCATAACTTGCAAATTGCAAATCAATAATCGTAAGTCGCCTCTTCTATTGCATAAACAAACAACAAACAACAATGGATGAATACGGTGAACTATCCGAAATAGACCTACTAAATGCAGAAATAGCACAACTCAAACAAGTACTAACGGGCGTAAAAACAGCAAAGGCATCACCCGATGAGGCTCGTGCAAAAATAGCATCTTATTGCCAATCTAAAGGTACACAAGATGCCTTCATGAAGGCTGATCCAGGTATGGAAGAACGTAATATTTATCATAATAGTGTTAAAGGTAGTGGTGGTGGAGGTGGTGAGGGTGGTGGATGTTGTACGGCTAGTTAGATACTATTATTAAGTGCATATGATGTGTTCTAAAATGTTAGTTAGAGTTGGGATATTTTAATTGCAACAAATTAAATGTATGATAAGTAAATGGATTATGTATATAGGGTAGTTGGTATTGGTGGTTGGTATTATTAGTGAATTAGTGGTCGTCTCAGGTGGGCAAGGAGTAAACAACAACCAATATGAAGAGCAATAACCTGATAATTGCAATATTTGCTATTGTGATGAAAAAATTGGAGGTTAGTTTCGTGTGGTGAGGCAGGGGTTACAGCATTGCAACAACAATAGCTGTTTATTGCAGTCTATATACTTGCTGGTGAATTTGTGTTACAACTTGTTAACATCGGATTAATCTTAATCAAGACTTTACTAAAATCACAGTACTAACATATAAACTCTGAAACAAAAAAGGACTGGCTTAATTTATTTTGCTATGGTTATCAATATTAGGCATTATTCCTCTAATTCCTTTTTTACATTCTTGACCATCATTTTAATCATTCCCCGGACTTGCTCTTCATTCATAACCTCGCTATTCTTTATAGCGTTCAAAAGCATTATCGTTATTTCGGGCTCGGGACTGTTGATCCATACCATTCCATTCACACCAATGGCTATTTCAAAAGGTATACCACTTTTATCCAATGCTGCCAATACTGCATTATTCGGAAGTAGCAACTCACGTGCCAATCCAAGTGAGATACGAAATGATGTGCCACCATTAAGTTGACCGTATGTGCTTTCATTTGTCATCCAATCTTTACTCGCAGCTCCTCCATCATCACCAGTATCATCTTCATTGTTATATGTTGTCTTGCCACTATTATTATTACTACTACTACCACCAACTTTACAGGAAACTTCAGGATCCATTCTTCCCGAATAGCCTTTCATTACACGACAATATATCAAAGAACCAGGGTCCAACTGTGGTCGGTTTCGTTTCGTAGCACCTTCAAAACTTAATACATGCAATAATGCTGAATGTGATCCAAATATATTAACTCGATAATAATCTGCAGATGCTTTTTGAGGTTCAATTATTCCAATAACACGGTCTCCGACGCCCATGTTGGCAGTAATGCCCTGAGATGATTTGGCTAGCGATGACGATGATAATGGTGATTGTGTTAAATGATATCTACGTGGATTGGATGCAACATACCACGTCCGTGATGAAGGTCGATAGAGTAGACGTCCTGCAATTGTAGCTTGGATACGTATTGATGTTTTGATATCATCATTACTATTATTTTGTTGGCCATTAGTATGTGTGCAAACTATGAGACCCGTGCCAATCTTGGGAGATATCTTTGCATAATCTGTGTCATCTTCATCAGTGGTATCACTACTTTTAGATTTCTTCTTCTTTTTCTTCTTTGGAGGTGCTGAGAAGTTGGATGGAGGAGGATTGTGCAAGATGAACTTCGTCAAATCATCGCCTGGTAATACCACTTTTGGAGGAGCTTCAAATGCTTCTCCACCATCGGGAGGAGGAGGTAATACTGCAGGTACTGGCGGAAGAGTTGATACTGCGGCCATTCTTAAGTGGAAGAGTGATGTACCTTATTGTGCCGCTATACTACATAGGAAAGGGGCAAAGAGCGAGGTACTTAGGAGGGGAGGAAATGGAAAATGGCGAGTAAACGTGCATTTTTTGAGAATCCTATTGCAACTGTCTGGCATGTCTGTTTAATTGATGGCTTTGATAGAAACAGGTATAGCATCTACATACTTTGTTTATAGATGGTGCTCGGATAGTCGACGGCGATAGTATAGGTGGATATAATATTACAATAATGACAAAGGATACCGGAGAGTAGAAAAAGATACGAAATTACAATTACAGATCAACTTGATACATACACATCATCGTCATGGTTTAGGTATACTTTGTACATTATATATACTGCTACTTTGTACAATGAAATGTCAGTTATCTGGAGATGGAGATCGTTCTCTTTTCCTATTACTTGTCGATGCGTTCAATCCTTGACTGTCTTCATTTGATGATGTGTTTATATTATCTTCATCATTATTTGATGTTAGTGACGATGACGCTCGGGTAGAACTTCCTCTGTTACCGTTTGAAGACGAAATAGCGTCACTAGTAGTTGTTGTAGTATCATCGTTACTATTGGTACTTTCCTGTCGGAAAACTGATACTCCATGCTGTTGAAGGAGAAGCTGAGCAGCTTGAAGTAATACTTGATGATTAGAAGAAGCTTGATGCATTTGATGTTGTTGTAATGCTGTATTTGCAAATGATGCAGATACTGCTTGCTGCTGTATACGCGGTAATATGCTTATACCTTGCTGAGATGACAACAGATAATGAATTAGAGCAGCTTGTGTAGGAGGAATCTGTTGTTGTATCGGATTATTCAATTGAGATGCTGCAATACTACTTAACATACCGGATGTCTGAGTTGATAAAGCACCAGTCTGTGATCTCATGGCATTTACAAGTTGTTCTACAAGCAACCTATTTTGAGGTGTAAGCTGCTGCTGTGGTGGTATCGTTTCCAAGTGAGGGTTTGCAACTTGAGAAGAGGAGGATACTATCGAGTTGTTATATCTCTCTGAGCGATGTCTATCAAGAGACGAAGTATCGGCTCTGATCTTCCCATCTTGATTAGTTTCATGAGATTTCTTTGAATCAAGTATTTGTTGAGAAGAGGACGATACGGCAGCATGAGTACTATCACCTTTGTCTGAGTGTTGAAGAGACGAAACTATATCATCGCTGTTCGTCATCGTCTCTTGAGTCTTCGGCTTAGAGCGTGGCAATGCTTTCATGTGGAGATATTTATTGTTGTCTCTGTGAAATACCTAAAAGAAAAGCAGTGATGCACATTATGAGATGAGATACAAACTCTTCACCGAAGACATATGATACATATGATACCTCATACCTCACTATTGAACACATACTGGCCACTTCCAGCTGCAGCTCTCTCCTCGGATTTAAAGCCCCAGCTATGATACGGTATATGAGGGGATATGAATACAATGTACAAGAAGAAAGTATCATTACCCAGAATAATGTATATCTTACCGATATAGTCTTCTTAGGAATGATGTGAAGACAGCTGGAGCAGTGGATTTGAAGTATCTTGGTAGGCATTGAGAAGTAAAGATGAGTTGGTTTCTAATTTCAAAGCCATTGCCAGTAGGTAGCCACCGTACTGAGTTACCTCCCGCGGCTGTCTCACTAATCAACATATTCATTAATTGTACAGCAAACGACGACTGTGATGATGATGGTGGTTGTCGTTGGTCGTTAGTCTCGTCGGTCTGAGAAGATACTTTATCATTGCTGCTAATATCACCATTGCTACTACTATGTTGAGATGATACTTTAACACTACTACTAACTATATGTTCTCCTTCTTCATTATCATCCTCTCTTGATGATGGCAATACATCATAGTTGCCATCGTCGCCATCATTATCATCATCGTCGTCGTCGTGTTTTTCATGCTCCGACAGACAAGCAGCATATGATGACGATTTGTTATTGTTGCTGCTCATATCAATATCATAAGTATATACTTCGAACTTAAGCTACTTCCTCATCATCCAGAGGTCAATCATAGATCAAAGTGCCAAAGACATCAAGCAGATTGTATGGTGCAAAACATATGGCTATCGGCAACTACTTGATGCTTACTAGAAACTACCTAGGATACCAATGATGATTTGAGTGATGTGGATGCGTTCTTTCTGACGACTATCGTAGTGACATATCACCATCGCATGGGGGAAGATACTCAACTCTAAGGGGGGGGGGGGGGGGGGGGGAAGAAGAA
>Ga0214479_101077_pt1 | contig 12471 bp, 11 predicted proteins | sample M1_20Mar14CPVII9_5_FD_165054 | JGI IMG/M metagenome (GOLD analysis project Ga0214479, IMG submission 165054) | Marine eukaryotic communities from Monterey Bay, California, United States - M1_20Mar14CPVII9sort6BwellE14 | ecosystem: Environmental > Aquatic > Marine > Unclassified | place: USA...
GATAGGTATTCTACACCAATAATATAGTGATTACCGTATCTTTGACATCAAGTGATCATCAACAAAGCCGGTGACTTCAGTGCTCCATCAACTTCTAACCCCTACACCGACTCATTGTTAGTTGCAAAGATGGGAGCAGGACAAACTTACACCATTACAAACTTTGATGGCGCTGGGAATGATGTTGATGTGATTGTGAATAGTATTGATTTGTCTGCAAATGGTAATGCTGGATATGCCGAAATTACCATTAGCACCGGAACTCCTGATACATCTTGTGGTCAAGATGAAGTCTTAGAGTGTACATGTAAGACAGCTGCTCCGTCGAAATTTCCCACTTCTTCTCCTTCAGTTGGACCGTCAAAGAGTCCGTCAAAAGCACCTCTAAATCCAACCGTGAGTAGCCTACTTTGCTATTGTTATAATTTGATTTGGGTTGTGTCTAAAAAGTTTACAAACAATTCATTCTCTCAGATGTCACCATCCTCATCTCCAAGTAAGAAGCCTGTCGTCACTGTAAAGCCGACATCATCACCTTCAAAGAGTCCTGCGACTGATGTCCCGACTTCTACACCGTCCAAGCAGCCATCAGTATCACCTTCTACATCATCACCTACGCCTAACTTATCAGTTGGATGTGTAGTGGGATGTTCTTGTATTGCCATCCAACAAAGTGAGTTAGCACTTGGTCTTTGGGCAACTACCGACCAACAGTGTAGCCAATGTGGAGGAAGTAATCCGGTAACCTGGTGGCCATGTACTACCGATTTATGTCGTTGTGTTTAATTGAAGAGGACGTTGAAACTTGGTGGCCGTGCATTTAGATTTATGTCGTTGTGTTTAATTGAAGAGGGGGAGTTGAGACTAAGAGCCAATTTTGATTAGGGACGATAATGTAATCTCTTATCTTAGAGGAGGACAAACAATAGGTTGCAATGGAGCACTATTAAGTAAAATAAGCTCACATTTTAAGTGTCTACTACTACATTCGATAGCACCTACTAGACTATATCCATCCTATTCCCATCTCAGTTTATCTATTCATAACATTATACAACTCCGCTGAATTAGATACATATCTCCGCTGAGACTCTCTCCATCGTCAACTTATACCATTACCTAGGATTCATAGCCTGTATTTATGTTATGAAGTAGCATTAGACTTGAATTGCAATGTCTTCCTGCTTCTTATATTGGTTTTTGAAACATCAATTTCTGATATAGCATTATTAGTCTTGAAGTTCAACAAGGCAGTAAAAGTCATACATCCTGAAACTCCACCAGTGACTGCAGCTATTAATGCAAACGCCCTAAACTGTTGTTGTTTACTAAACTGTAATAGAAACTGATTACGACTTCTAATGATTTGCTGATATATCATATTGTTTAACAAGCAGGTCGAGAGTATGTTGAAGGTGTCACTTGATGTCAAAGATACGGTAATCACTATATTATTGGTGTAGAATACCTATCACCTATCAATTCTTCCCCAAAGAAGACTATCAATACTACTTTATTTATTCCTCTATCTTATTGTTTATTTATAATACTATTCATTCTAATCCATTTATATTAGAGCGCAGCTGCAATCAATCAAAGTGTCAACAAAATATAAAGTAAAAAAAGATATGGTATCCTCCATTTTGGTCTATCTCGCCACTCATTTTCACCAATAACAATGGCAAGCCGTTGTCTTTGTTATACCTCAGCTATCCTCTTCTACACTGCGACCGCATCAGCTCGAGCATCATCGCCTATTGCATCATTTTCAACTCTAGCTTCGTCTTCAGCATTTGTTGGATCGCGCTTTGTCCGCAGGAAAAACTTGATCAATCATCACAAGTTATTCTCCACCACTAAAATAATGTCTACTACTTCATCTTACAAACGTGCTAAGCTATCTCATTTAGCACCATCGACAAAGACTATTGGCACACATTCTGGAACATTGTGAGTTATATAGATGTCGTTCGAGTGTGCTTATGTATACTTTGCAACTTTTTTGCTCACATCATATGTCATTTCCCCCCTTGCTACTACTGTATATATTATGTGATCGGTTAATGAATATCTACCATTATGGTATGAATCAATTTGGCAAATAAATAAACAGCCAAGCCGATGAAGCATTAGGTGTATGGCTATTACGACAACTACCAGCATACCGCCATTCACCAGTCACAAGGTCCCGTGATAATGCTGTACTAGATACATGTGATATTGTAATTGATGTGGGTGGGATATATGATCATGCAAACCTAAGATACGATCATCATCAGCGGGAATATAATGAAAAGTTTTATCCAAAGTTACAACCAGATGGCACAGTTAAAGAACGATGTACTAAGATGAGTGCTTCTGGTTTAGTGTATAAACATTACGGCAAGGAAGTTATTACTGAATATTACCCAGAGCTAAAGAATGAGGATTCAAACTTAGAATGGGTGTTTACTAAAATGTATGGATCATTTATGGAGGCGATTGATGCAATTGATACAGGTGTCGAGCCCATCCCAGCCAATACTGATGAGTTAGAGTTACAATACTTTGACAGTACAGGTTTATCATCTCGTGTGGGACGAATTAATCCCCGATGGAATGAAGTTGACGAAGCTACTGGCAAATCACCTGATCCAGATGCTCGATTTGAAATCGCGAGTAGTATGTGTGGTGTAGATTTCTTGAGCGTGTTAACAAAGATTGTTGAGAGTGATTTGCCAGCTAGATCAATTGTTGAGGGTGCTGTGCAGAAACGATTTGAATGCAATGATTCCGGAGAGATTATATGTCTACCAGCTGGGGGTTTACCTTGGAAATCACAACTTTATGAGCTTGAGCATGATTTAAAGGTGACAACACCCATCAAGTATGTCTTATACACGGATCAAGCAGGCATGTGGCGTATACAGTGTGTTAGTGTTGAAGGGAAAGCTTTTGAGAATCGATTATCATTGCCAGCTAAATGGAGAGGAGTGCGCGATGAAGATCTAAGTAGTGTTGCTGGTATTGAGGGGTGTACATTCTGTCATAGTGCTGGGTTTATCGGGGGCAATAAAAGTTATGAAGGCGTATTAGAAATGGCAAGGGTTGCTCTAAAGTTTTGAGGAGTAGGTTAGTTAAACACTTTAATGATGAAGTCATCACTACGTATCAATATCTTTAGCCCGAAAGTAATACTGTCAGAGTGATAATATCCGTATTCTTAGCTGCCTTGAGAAGACTCATGCCATCCTCAAATAAAGTATACCGTCTTCCATTGATGTACATAATTGTACAATTCTTCCATTTAGAATCAGCAAACTTGCCCTTTGTACTACGGATGAAAATCTTTTCTTCGATATTCCTTATACCCACCAAGCCAGTTGATTGGAGTTCTGCAACTCCTTGGGCTGTGAAAGTACTCCAATTCCTTGCATCGGAGGCAATGTTAGGCGTAGCAATCATTAACTTCGCCTTCAACAGATCCTTATTATCATTGTAACTCTCTAACATTGTGTCAAATACAGCTTGAGCATTAGCCTCCTTGAACAATTCTCTTGTCAGCTCATCCTTGTGCAGATTGTTGATGTCGCAATGAGTCGCCAATGCTAATGCTAAATATGTCAAATCATCTAACTTGGCATCTTCTTCCGACTTGATACGAGCTAACTCGTTACGATGTCTTTGTAAACTCAACATATTGGGTACAAGCTTGCTAAGTTTCTCATTCAACTTGTTGGGTTGATGCTCAACTAATTCATGATGGGCGGACACCATAGTGAGTTGTGTAACTGGAGATGACTTCTTGATACGGTCTGTTTCAGCTTTGCCAAGATAATTATACTCAAGAGTGAGTAAGAGAGCTTCGGCGGCAGGGTATGTTTCCTCGGTATCCGACATGTAATTTTCACGCAAAGTCTCAATTGTCTCTGGAACCAACTTTGTTGCCTCTTCGGGGCTAATCTCATCATGTGTGACGAGAAAGTTCATGATTGCAGTGTTGAGCTTCTTCATCAGACAATTAGTAATACCTCCCTTGGAACTGCCTCCATGTAAACTCAACAGCTTGGGTATAAACTTGCTAAGCTTCTCTTTCAACTTTTTGGGTTGATGCTCAACTAATTCGTGATGAGCAGCCACCATATCGAGATGTGGAAGAGGATAGGCCTCCTCAACTTTCTTTACTTCGTCTTGGTCAAGACATCCATTCTTCAGAACGAGTAGTAAAGCTCCAGCGGCACCAAGGCGAGATGTAGAGTCACCTGACTTGTAATCATCAACTGAGGATGACATGTAATCATCACGCAAAGTCTCAATTGTGCCTGGAACCAACTCATTTGCTTGATCAATGTCGATACCATCACGTGTGACGAGAAAGTTCATGATTGCAATCATGAGCTTCTTCATCATCATTGTAGTAGTACCTCCCTTGACACGAATGGCTAACAACAACTTCCTTAATGCCTCGGCTTCTTGGGGTGTAAGATTACCATTGGCGAACCGACGTGCAATCTCTGTTGCCCAGAAGGGATCTGCACCCAAGATTTGTTGGAAGATATCCTCAAAGCTTCCTGCAATCACCTGCTCAAAGAAGTTGAGCAGCTCGGGAGGATAAGCAATGATGTCCTTGATATAACCAGCCAGCCATCCTTCCGAATGCAAGATATGTCCCCGGAGGTTAGAGATTGAAGTCTCTTGTGGATCACATCTGTCCAAAGCTGTTTATATAAACAACATACATTATGAAATTGTTAGTAAATATATGCATGTTCAACTTATGATAAGAAGTGTAATCATAATAACACTTACCAGATTCATGAATTGTGATGGAGGCCAACATGTTAGACAGCTTCTTCTTCCCATCTGTGCGTAGATGATAGTCAATGTTGTGGTAGTTGGCATTGATAATACCCAAGATATCAAGCACTGCAATGGTTGTCTTGGCCTTTTCTGCAAGTGCCTTGACTTCAGACTCGAACTCATCCTTATCCTCGGAGATAAAGAAACGGTGATCCACCACTGCAATTGCCTTAAGGATACGATCCTTATGCTTCTCCCAAAACTTTTCGGCTTCCTCCCTGGTCATCTTGAGTTCTTTCTCGGCATACTCACGAACAAGAGAGCCACTAAGCATTAGTTTCATAAAACGAATGCAAGAACTCTTCATGAAGTTCATCTTGCTAAGACCATCCCGTCCAAGACTTATCTTCGCCTCCTTCTCGGTAGCATAGTGCATTCTAAAGATAAGAATATTGAAGTGGATAAATGAGTTGTTGGTATTATGAGTATAGTATAGTAATATATTACAAGTTAGTGTTGAACTTACATGACCAGAAGTGTATCGGGTGAAATATCATCCCCCATGTTGATCAAACCTTGATATCCTAACTTAATCAAAGCCTCATTTAACTCCCTACGGAATTCATAATGAGAATCCTTATTCTTCTCTCTACAATTGACACGCTGTTGAATTGCAATATGGTTGACTGCAATCTCCTCTAGAATACTCACGTTTCCACTATCCCTAAGCTCCTCTACTACTTCTGCTAGTCTGCTTGAATTGTACAGTAAATCTTTTATACCTCTTTCTAGCAGCAAGTCAGCCTTGTAGGTCTTTGTTCGTTTTCTTGTGTTCGTCATGGTGGTCAATACTTATATCTAAGATAATGATCAACGCCAGAATAATAAATGAGAAACATGCTATTATTACAATTGTAAATACACAATACAAAAAACACAATACTCACCCAACTTAAAATATAATATACCCGATTAGTAATAATATGAATTTGGTGATAGAGTAGAAGACAATCCTACTCAATCGCACTGTATTCTAATACTAACTTTTGTTATTGAATCACTACTAACTGATGATAATAATATAAAAATCCACCAACTGAGTGTATTGATACAGATGGAGTGTATACTCTCACGATTATATTGCAAGATATTGTAATGTGATGTTTTACAATATATAATTATATATGTTTACTGATAACAGTATTATTATAAATATAATTCACCGCTGAATAGGATGTAATCCTACTATCACGGATTCTGATACTACTTGTTATAATGCTACTAGCAATGAATAGTGTCCGCCGTCGGTTGATAGTCGAGAGTAGTGATGATTCAAGTAAAAACCGTTGCTGTACTTTATACTTTTATATTTGCTGACTGCTGAGGATTTGCTATACCACTTGAAACCACACAGAGATTAGAGTGTTTGTATCAATAAGGAGGCGCTGGATGGGCTATTGGCAAGGATCTATTACCAATGTAGCCGTTGTCTCCTCCTATCAACAACACAAACACTGCCTAAACAACAAAAGATTTGATTTTGTGAATGAATGGCGATGGAACGAAATTGTCCAACATACAGTCAACACAGATTACATACAGGTGATCAGAATAAGATAAACTAACTAAACTCTCGGTGTTTGCAATACGCCGCTGGTAATCCCGTTTATTGTATATATAGTAGAAGGACAACAAGAAGAAGAACCACCGCCGCCGCCACTTAGCCACAGTTCAGTAAGAGTAAGTTCATTAGGTACCGCTGCAAATGCAATCTAAATTTTGTTTGGTTATTTATTGGGTGGACCATCTTGATAGCAAGGGTAGACGAACCACTAAATATATTATTATGTTTTTATTTATAGATGAAGATTTTAAGTTTATTATATATCTCACCTCAAACCTATTTAACAATCTTTAAACAATTTAAACCATTGTTAGCAATATGGCAAAATCAAACACCAAAACAACCAAAGGCAAGGCCAAAGCACATAAAAAGAAGCAAGTCAGTGCGTATGAACAAGCCCGTCTTGATAATATCAAACGAAACGAGGCGAGGTTAAAAGCATTAGGTCTTGATGATGCAAAGAAACAGGTCCGGAATGCGGCACGTGGTATGTTAATGTTGATTGGTATTATTAATATATACGGATTATGTTGATATTATCACACTAAAACATACATTTAACACTTCATACCCCTTTCATTCCGATTAACAGGGAAGAAACGTTCAGGGAATAGTGCTTCATCTTCTCAAAAGAAGAATCAGCAGCCCAAACCTCCCCCTAAAAAGCGTGAGAAAATTGATCGTGTCGTGAAGAAGGATATTGACTACTCATCCGATCCATCTTTGGGAAGTGCAGAACCGAAGGGAGCTGCGCAGAAGAAGACGGAGAAGGATGAAGAACCACCTACCACCCAAACCCGTAGTAGTAGTAGGGCACGTAAATCTCCCGTAACATTTTTAGATGAGGCTAATGCTAAGCTTGAACCAAAGAAGAGGGGTGGTAAGTCATATAAAATGTACATGAGGAATTGTATTTAATCGCCTAACCATACCTTTATACTTGTTAATCAATAGTTATTGTGGTCAAGGAGACCGAGGAGGGGAGTGAGCCGCAAGTCAAGAAGGCTAAGGTAAGTTTGTCCAAATATGTATATACTATTTCATAATAATAATAAACATATTCTCATGTTCTAAACTTTTTGTTATTGTGTTTGGTAAATCTATTAATAGGCAAACAAGAGTAAGGTGGCTCCTAAGAAGAAGCCGTTCGATCCAAAGACTGACGTCCGTGTTTCAAAGCGCCCCACTGGTAGTGAAAAACATTTTGACGATTCTACAGCCAATACGATCCGTACTGTTGTGGCCGCCTTTGAACCTTGGAAGGAGACCATGAAGGAGTCTAATCCAGAGATCAATTCTTTTTATTATGTTTCAATGTACTTGGCAACACTAAACTTTGAACAGATGGCGGTAGGTGAACCATTTAAGGAAACTACTCACTGGGAACAGGAGCATGGATGGTCCAGGAAGTGGAAGATCTCGTGCATACCCTCCACACGTTACTGGACCTTTCCTCGAGCAAGCTGTGAAGGATGCCAAGGAAGAAGGACTTACGGTAGAGGATCTCTACAAACCTGGGCCTGGTAAGGCCGAGCCAAGTATCATCAAGAAGAAGGCAATCGAATTCTTTGGAAAGAAAGGCTATACTTTTACCTCGAAGAAGAAGAAAGAGCAGTTGCGTAGTTTCTTGTGTGTCAAGGCGAAGCCATACGTCAAAGAGGCACTCAAGGAAGAGTCTGACGATGAAGAGGCTGTCGATGGGGAGGTGAATTTTTGAATAGTGAATGACATCGGGATTGAATCCCAATGAAATACTCTGTAGTTCTGCCACTGTGCAGTATCCAATTAGGCAGATCTTTAAGGTAATACACTATATTTAGATGATACTATTCTTTCAGCACTTTAATTATATTAAGACATATTATAGTCTAATAGATACACACTACTAGACATTGTCATCACTACATATCAATATCTTCAGCCCGTACCGTATTCTTAGCTGCCTTGAGATCGAATTCTTTGGAAAGAAAGAGTACGGCTATACTTTTACCTCGAAGCAAGAAGGAGAAAACGCAGTTGCGTACTATGCGAAGTCTACTTCAAAGAGGCACTCCTCAATGCAAAGAGTCTGTCGATGAAGAGGCTGTCGATGGGGAGGTGAATTTTTGAATAGTGAATGACATTGGGATTGAATCCCAATGAAATACTCTGTAGTTCTGCCACTGTGCAGTATCCAATTAGGCAGATCTTTAAGGTAATACACTATATTTAGATGATACTATTCTTTCAGCACTTAAATTTATATTAGAGTAGGTTGCTTAATCATTCAAATAAAGCTTTTTTAATGATGAAGTCATTAGTATGGATTCTGCATATTATTTTGTATATGAGGTTTGACTTCCTCACCAGTATTCACCTCCATAGTCATAGCATATTTCTTCTAATGGTTCAATATCTCTAAGAGCAACTAAGTATAGCCGTCTAACTTGATTTTCTTCGTCATCCCACGAAAGTCTCATACGAGCCTCGGCATTGCAATCTACAAATGGTAATAATAGCTCATCGTCTCCTTCATCATCACTCTCTTTATCATTATTACTACTATAATCATTCGGATCAGTAGCATGATTACAAAACCTACACCAACTACTAACATCAGCATCCTCCCCATCAATGAAAATATCATTACCCATATCAAATAGATAATCCCCAGTTATTCCTTGCTTGCGTCGTTTTCGACTATTCTTCCACTTACGATCATGCTTATTCTGTTTTTGTAAGTTCCAATATCGTGCCTCGACTTCCCGTCTTGTTAGTATCTCTCCCGTGTACTCGCCTAAGGTTTCACCTTTGGAAATGGCTACAGTTGCAAATGCCCCCATCCCTTTATCGTTGGATGCTTGTCGTATTGCAAATCCATCTTTGATTGATGTTTGATGTGCATATGAGTTTGATGGTATGATTGGACGTATTATATTGTTTTCACAGAATGCATTTATACGTTGTAATTGTATACCGATGATATTGATAATTATTGCTATTACTATACTCCACTGCCATTGTTGATGATATGAAAGCATTAGAGTTGATATGATAGTAAAGATTAGAATAAGTACCCTCCAGGTTCACAGAATGCTGCATGAACTATATGACGATAATGACTATTAATTATACTCCTCGGCCAGTACGATACTCACAACTCAATCCTCACACTAACTAACAGCAGCACCGTTTGATCGCTGAACCTGAATTTATTCGTTCAGCGAGTCTTATTGAGACACTTTCTTCTATACTTTTTGGCCACCGATTGCGCCAAAACATCTTCACCGCCCTAACTAAGCAACTCTTGAGTACGATATCATCTCTCTTTTGATGCCAACCATTGCCTAATTTGTCATCTATTGTTACTATTATTATTAACGGCTAACTTACAATAATACTGTAATACAATACTTAATTGCAATGGTGCAGGGTATCAATCGTCGTCGTCGTCATCGTCCAATAATGATACAATCCATCATCTTACTTGGATGCATACTAAGCAGTCATATAATCAAAGGCGCAACAATACACAAGAATGATAATATTAATAATGATATTGATAACAATAATGATATATGGTCACGATTACTAAACGGTGATGACTCTATAACAAACAAACACATATTACAGGCAACTACTACTACCAATACAAATGACAATCAATCTAAACATCAATCAAATAAGAAGCGTATACTCCAAGCTACACGTCCACCACTACCAGTAGTTGATACACCAATACCTACCTTCTTTCCAACATTGGACCCCACAGCAGTGAGTATACCTGATAATTCAGGAGGCACTGGTACTACTTCTGCGCCAGTTGTTGATACGTCAAATTTAAATATTGTACAAATTGCAAGTAGTGATGAACAATTTAGTACATTGGTTAGTGCATTAAGTGCTGCAGGATTAGTTGATACTTTGGCTGGACCAGGACAATTTGTTGTATTTGGTACGTGTTTTGTATTGTGTGTAGATATTATGTGTTATGCTTTCATATTATACTCACATCTTATGCACTTTTATGCTCATTTTTTTTACAGCTCCGACAAATGACGCATTCAATGCCTTACCAGCAGGAACACTTGATACCCTCCTCGATCCAGCAAATGTTGTTCAATTGCAAAATATACTACAATATCACGTAGCTCCATATGGTCCCCAGAGTTTATCATTAACAAATGGTCAACTTGAAACTCTGATTGGAGATGAGGTTACAATATCAGGAGTTGGAACCGGAGTCATTAAAGTGAATGATGCCACTGTAACCACTGCAGATATTGCGGCTAGTAATGGTGTTATACATGTAATTGATGCGGTGTTAATTCCGCCTCAGACACGTCCTCCACTGGCCACTCGTCCTCCGCTTGGCGCGGTTACACGTCCACCTATTGATCCCCCCACAACCAATGCTCCTACAACTGATACGCCAACAATAAAACCAACCGAGGCAATTATAACACCACCACCTACTGTCAAGGTAACGACACTTGCACCAATTACAGCATCACCAACTATTAATCCAATTACACTGGCTCCAGTAACTCCTGCACCTGTTCCATTGCCAGTAGTTACATCACCGCCAACACCACCGCCTCAAGTTATCAACACTCCTACAACACCATTCCCAACCGAAGTAGCTCCACCATTGGATACCTCATCGCCTACCAATCTCGTTTCAAGACCACTTGAATCTCCACCACCGATTGGAGGAGGAGGAGGAGGAGATACAACAGGAGGTTCAAAGGATGATGGTTGGATGACAGCAGGCATGCCTGATAGTAGCAGTAGCGAAGATTATGAATGGGTATCATCAGATCATAAAGATTGTGTAGAAGATCACACACCAATCTTTGGCTATAGTAAGTCATCTAAAAAGTCAAGTCATTGGGGATGGGGTAATAGTAGTAGTCATGGAATGAGTTTACAGCAAACAACGGAAGGGTCCAAGGATGATGGATGGAATCGTAATGGTCATACTAGTGCTAGTTGGATGTCATATGATCAAATAATGATGCACTTTAAATCCAAAAGTTCGAAGAAGAAATGCAAAAGTCATAAATCAAGTAAGAGCAAGTCTAGTAAGTCAAAAGTTTGGGGTAAGTCAAGTAAAATGTCGGGAAAATCGAACAAGAGCAGTAAAGGAGGTGGGTGGAACTATAATAATGCATTGGAACGTGTTGATTTCATTGGTAATGGTGGAAGTAGTAGTAGATTGCAACGGGGAACAGTCGTAATGTTTACCTGTATTGTGATGGGGATTGTCGTGGCTTTAGGTAGTATGTGTTAGTTGTAAGAGCAAAGGATGAAAGGATATGAGAAGAACAGGAGGAATTGTTATGCTTTTTCCCAAAGCTATTTTTGGAGTTCCTTCCTATCAAGTTGTTTCGTGTTCTGATGACTATTGTACATAATTCATGCTTAGTTTAAATGTGTGAATCCTAGTGTTGTAGTGTTTAGACTTTGCTCTTCTTCACTAGCTCAACTCTTACTTATTGTGTAGTGTATCATATTACTAGAGCTGCTGATCTGCAACACACCAAAACATCACAATTTATCGAGCCGTCATCTCAGCCGTCATCTCAGCCGTCATCTAAACTAATCATATAATCATAATATAGTCAGCCGTCATCTCAGCCGTCATCTCAGCCGTCATCTTCATCTGCCATACATTAAAACATTTACTAACTAACTGTCATTTTTTTAGCGATCAAGTCACAATACGTATCCTTAGAGATTGAATGAAGTGATATGATGCTTGATACGTAGTCGTCACTGCTATATGGAATCATAATATATATAAATTTTCAATATACTGCCGAATCAGATCAAAGGTATTTCTCCTACCAGTTGTTGTCCTGATGTTGGAGACATAATTAAGTTTGTCTATTATCATCCATCAGGAATCAGAGTAGATACTATAAGTAACCGCACGGGGCACAATTGGTAAACAGTTGCAAGTTGCAAGTCGATGATTTCTTCGAGTGCATAGGATACCGTGCAATTACTCGAGTAATCTGCACAGTGCACGAGTGGAACGAGTGCACTGCAGATTACGAGAATTGCACTGGTATCTCTATGCACGA
>Ga0214479_101079_pt1 | contig 12454 bp, 7 predicted proteins | sample M1_20Mar14CPVII9_5_FD_165054 | JGI IMG/M metagenome (GOLD analysis project Ga0214479, IMG submission 165054) | Marine eukaryotic communities from Monterey Bay, California, United States - M1_20Mar14CPVII9sort6BwellE14 | ecosystem: Environmental > Aquatic > Marine > Unclassified | place: USA...
TACACACCACCGTCTTCAAGGTCAATATATTATAGATGAGGCCGCTATTGAATGATATCTCCGGTATATATATTCCTCTGCTGCTACCCATCTAAAATTTTACTGGATTTGAGATTGTGTATGGAGACAAGTTTTAGCGATGCAACGGTATCCTCTATACTGCTCGACCTCTACCCCTAGTCTATTAATTACATCAAGGCAACGCTTGTACGCTCATAATAATATGGACGGCAATAATGTTGATGTCAAGGAGGAGGCCGGTAGTGACAGAAGTAGTAGTATCGATAAAGTATCGAACGATTTGGATACCGTATCTTCCAATAAAAACACAAACACCACATTAACATTCCGACAACAATTCGGAAAACAACTATCCAACATCACAGACCTCATTAATGATAATCTCATCGTTGTACGATATGCTACATTCTCAACAGTACTATTACTTGGTGCGTATGGCATTGCAAATACCCCACTATTTTATAGACACAAACGTGTATTAGATATCCCAATATCGGCATTTACGAAAAGAAAGTATTTACATGGGCGGATTGTTGGTATTGCAGAGAGAAGTAATGGTATAGTAGGACGGTCATCAAGCAGTACATCTTCTTCTTCGTCAAATAATGGAGTAGCATCTCTACTTTCATCTTCTTTGCAAAGGGATGAGATATCGTCAGATAGTAGAAGAGATAGAGAGAGCAACAATGCAACAGATTCGGACACACAACAAATTGTACAGCAACATCCGATAGTACTTCTCTTCAGACATTCATCTCCAATGGAGAGATTGTTATCTAAATCAGCAATGGAAAGATTACTGAAAGTTACTGGACAGTCTACAACCACCGGACTGCTATACTCATCGGCCAATCCAAATCGTAATTTGCTACCAATAGAAGTAGCAGGGATATTATCCCCTCCGTTTACACAATCCTCTTCAATTCTATCTACTTCTTTAACCGGATCATCTTCTTCAAATAAATTTCCACTCATTGATGAACTCATACAACAAAAGACAAAGATATCAATACAATTACTAGCCCAACGAGTAGCTGCGGAATCTAATCAAAACAAGAAGAAAGAAGAAGGAGATAGGCACATAGACGATGATAGAATACAAAATACAGCCATATGTCATCTACTTTACAAACAACCAAAACAATACTTTTGGCAAACAACAAATGCCGGTTTAAAAATGGTTCAAAAGGGCGAAGCTTGGACTAGTGGAATTGTAGTGCCTCTATCTAACATAGAAGACGACAACAGCAGTAATAAAGAAAACACCAAAGCAAATGAGAGCACTACAATTATAGACTATCATCCAACAGTAAAACAATTACAAGATGATACCAATTACATTTCCCACTTAGAAAAGGCAGAATATAATGCTTGGCAATCTAAAATTGGAATGTGGTCGTCAAAGCATACCCGAGAGATACGAAAAGAGTTTATAGAATACGAAGAAGAGGAGAAGAACAAATGGTCTATTTTGAGTTTGTTGAGAAGAGGATTTGACTTTGTACGAAGAAGATAGTAGTAATTAGATATTATGCATATTCTAGTTTAAGCCGTTCTAGATATTCGTTCTTTTTCTACCTCTATCATCATTTTTAGTTGCATCTTCTGAATTGTTGGTATCATGTACTCTTAGAGAACCACATACTTCACAGACAAGATAGTCAAACTTTTGACCAGTATGCATAAAAGTACATACGGCACACGCCCAGCTTTTTGTGGTAGAAGAAGATGCATTGTCTTTTGATTCCTTGATACTCTCCTTCTTGGTATCCTCTACCTTTGTTTGAGCGTCATCTATTTGACTTGTTGGTATGATATCCTTTTGGTCTACCTTCTTGTCCTCAGTCTTCACTCGTTTATTACCTCCCGGTGAAAAGAAGGATGTAATACTCTGTACCTTCTCCAACTTGATTTCCACAGTACAATCATCACCTTGATACTTTGAATCATTAACCTTTTTACTAACCGGATATACTGACAATTCATTATCCCATATTGATGACTGTTCTGCACTGCCATTTATTGGTATATATCGTAGTTTTTGTACTGTATCTGAAGTAGGATTGAATAACCATTCTATTGCAATTTCAGTATTCCATAGCATAATCGGTTGTCGGGGATGAAGCCATTTAAAATTTTGGTGTGCATCAGTTGTCAATATAGTAAAGGTTGTAATTGTTTCTTCTTCCAACTTGTTGGTTGTTGCATTATGTATCTGATGACCAGTTTTAACTGTAGTCCATAAACCAGCTAGTAGTAATGGGCGCTTGGTTTTGTTGCAAACAAAGTATGGTTGCTTTTTCTTTATATCAATTGATTGTGATTCTATTGTCCATTCATAATACCCATCAACTGCAAGTATACAACTTTGTTGATTCCGTATCAGATTACTGAATGATATCTTATCATATATTGTTTCAACTCGAGCATTGAACATAGTATAATGTGGAGAAACAGAGAAATTGGAGTTTGTAGGGAAAAGATGAGGTTTATTCTGTGTACCGTGAGTTGGTAGCAATCCCCATATTGCAGTGCATACATCTAAATCATTATTGGCATCTTCTTTTCTTGGTGAGCGGCGGAAGATGTGATACTCTTGGCCAGGAGTGGAATTCTGTCGATTATGGGGATCTTCTAATCTATGTAGAATTGCTTCTTCATTATTTTCACCATTGCAATTCTTCTCTATCTCATTAGATAAGTCTCTTGCAGTTGCAGCTGTACTATTTGCTGAGTATGCCGTCCTTCCGCACATAATACTTATATGTAGATGGGTGTTGGATAGACGATAAGAAGGATATCTATTTAGTAGGATTATGGATGACCCCGATGATCGATGTTGATAGATGTTAAGACTGCATGCATGACCCAAAGTAATCAATTTATTGATATGCAAGGCCAATCATTTCATTATTACATTTCGAGTAACATCCTATGCATGATGACCCCAAACTTGATGGCAGTGATTCAATAAGGGTAGATCGATGTGAAAGATTCTTTGAGAAGATATTTATGGAGTTGTGGAAACTCTAAACAACAATTACATCGCGAGAGAGTGTTTAGTGAGTTTGTGAGCGACTTTGATTACCGCGGCCTAAACTTCAAACTGTCTTTCACCCAAGTAGTTATTGATAAGGCTAGTTTTCATTTTTGTGTTTTGATTTTGATGTGTTTTGCTGATGCTGCAATAGATATGCTCATAATAATAAACTAATCAAACTAACAGATAACATGTGCCGACAACAACAACAACCAACACAGATGAAGGTTATATCAATACCAACAGCTTCTCCATCTTCTTCTAGACGGCGGAACTCTACGACGATGAAGAGGGACGCTTTTAGCAAGTATACAAATGATGCGACTCGATTACAAACTCTCCTCCTCAAGGATGATGATAACTTCGATCTAAATGAATTTGCAAGTAGGCATTTTATCACACAACATGTCAATATATCCTCTACCGATCCTACCAGTGTAGATTGCAATCCTCAAGATCAAGATACTATCAGAGTCAAACGAAAGACGAGGATATCATGGGAGTTACACCCATCATTGATTTTGGATGAGATGATGACTGATATGGATATTGTTCCCGCCTCTAACAACGCCATGATAGAAGATGATAATATAGCAGATGATATTGATTCGAATAAAGAGTTTCAGGAGCTCTTAGAGCAGCTCATTGGCAGTCAGTAGAGGGAGGGATGCCTCCCCCCCGATGTGTTGAAGAAGAGAGTAGGATATTAGGGACATATTGTACATAAACCTCACAGGATATACTACTTATGTACATATGGAAAGTAATAGATTCAGGGGTATACTGGATGACGAGTCAGGAGAGAGTATTGAGAGATACTGGCCTTGACAGACTCATGAGCAAAGATACCCACATCTATTTGGTATTAGACAACCATTTAAACCTAATAAATAATGTCAAACTATACAGAGTATGTAATATCTTTGGTCATGTAACATCTTAGCGTTTTTGCAGTTCAAAGAAGTATTACTACTCTCTGCTATAACTACCAACCAGGACGACTCGAGAAGAAGAATAGATACATAGCTTTACTAGAAGCGTCCTTTATGGAAAAGAGTCGTCTTCTTTTGGAGACGAGAGTAAGTCTTGAGGTTCACTTCTTCTGGTCTTCTAGTTTGTGTACAAGAGGAAAGGTCTACACGGCTGCGAGTTTAATGTTATGAAGATATAAAGACAAAGTCACGAGACAAAAGGTTATATCTAAACTAACTTCACATTCATCACACATAATAATATTACAATATCCCCCAGGAACAACCACCGAAGCCTCTCTAGCCACAAAATAGTTTACATACCCCCGATACAGGCCGCAGCAATGTTTAGCTTTCTGATTCATAACACTGTCCACGCCAGTTTAACTATGATATGAATAGCTCAAACTGAAGTAGGCCTGAGAACACCCAAGCTCCCCCGCTTTTAGCCACAACTCACAAGATCATATAACCCGGCAAGAAAATCAAATGCGTAAGCATTACCCTTTTCAATTAAGTTCTTTATTTGATTGATGCTTTCCTCGTAAGAACTTGTTTCAGTCTTATTGGGTAGTGATTTCTCGTATTTGTGATATTATATAACTTTTCTGTCCAATTACATCAGTTACGAGAAAGCTCTGTTGTCTTCTGTTCGGCTTGCAAAAATCAGTTGACTTGAAGACCTCTATCGAAATATAATACTTATCATGGATCAGTTACAGGTCAACGCTGCTGCGACAGAAGCACAGAACGATGCAGAAGCAGAGAAGTTCTATGACACTTTAAGATCTTCAGGATATGATGAGGCGAGAGCCGGAAAATTGGCCGAGTTAGCATTCAGTTTGATGAAGGGCATTTCATCAATTCTGACAAGAGTTGAATTGGAACTAACAATAGGTCCAGATGATGATGGTATGCCTCTCCCTCTCCAGCACGATGAGCGTCTTTTGCCATACTGGAAAAGGTTTACAGATGCCCTATCTGCTTCAAATGAGTGCACTCACATCAAACGACTAAAACTTTTCAGAATACAACTAACCAAGTTGGTGAGGGACATGCTTCGTCAACCATTGAATAAGGCTCCACTAGACTTCTTATCCTTCAACGACAATGGCCTCGGAGAAGATGATTACAATTGGATTATCAACCTTCTCAATACTAACACCTCACTCAAGACTCTATACATTAAGTCGAATCCTTTGGAATCTTTTGACAATTTAAGTAAGGCTGTGGCCGATCATCCAAAGTTAGATGCCATCTTGCTTGAGAATTGTGGTATCGGTCATAACGTTGGTGTAATGAAAGCAGTTCTTAATGTATTTTGTTTGAGGGTAGTAAGTCTCACAAATAACGACATCGATTCGTATGGGGCAACTCTTATCTCAGATTGTTTAATCACCAACCCCACTCTTCAAAAGCTATATCTTGAAGAGAACTTGCTCAATGATGACGATGCAAAGAAGTTTGCTTTCTCTCTCAAGTCTAATACCAATCTAAGGATGTTGGACCTTTCACAAAACAACTTGATAACTCGGGAGGGAATGCTATATCTCGCATATTCGGTATACAACATCAACAGCTTAAACGCGATGGGTGTCTCTAACCACACTTGCTTTATCCAGTTCAAAGATGAAGAGGACGTCTTGGACTTGAGACATGTTAACGAGTATGTTGATCCTGTGATCAATAAGAATTTGAAGCTCTTCGGTCTTCTACAGCGGTATGACATGAACTATCTCAAGGATGACACTCCTCTTCAAATCATACCAAAGGTTCTTGCTTTACTTAATATTGTCGCGAAGAATAATGAACTGGATGCAATATTTGGGTTCATGAAGGAGTGGAACTTGCCTCTTTTGTATACAAACCGCCGTCTTGTTAAAGATCCTCGTAGGAGTAGCGGTATTGGGAAGAATGTCATAAAGTACATTAAGAAGTGCATGGGGAAGAAATGAATTGTTTTGGTCCGTCTTAAAACTGTTGTAGTGATGCTTATGATGGTTGTAGATCATCTTGTGTGTGAATCTTTCAATTGTGTAATGAATGTGTAGACTGTTGTTCTCCGACTATGACATATCAAGTACATACTGCAACACAAAAGGTGTCTTACTATACTAGCCCATTAATCATAATCATAGGAAGGTGGACGACGTGATACGTCAATCCATTCTGCACTCTACGATTTTGTAATCTACATGATGTGTCTGCTTCTGATACTAAATCAATGACTCTTTTATTGATATTGAACCATTGTGATGTTCCTTTTGTAAACTTGTAACTTGATGTTGATATCTCTTCACTGTCAAAGTGTGTTGTGTGGGTTATCTTAATCTTATCATCTTTATTGATATTGAAATTATATTCGTGATATGTATTATCTGTTGCTGATCCTAACTAATAAAAGGGGCGATTTCTGATCTCTTTCACCGACCATTTGTGACTATTTTACTCGACCACGAAGTAGACATCTTGATATATACGGTTGATACCATATGTTGCTATTGCAGCTGTTTACCTATTACTACTATTCCCATGCTACCACCTGCGTGCTATTTGTGGCTTTTGCGTTGGTGTGCAGGGTACAATACCTCTCTAAATCTTGCCAACTTCAAGTTCAAATATTGCAGTAGCTCTACTACTATCTTCCATAGGGCTGACCCGCGAGGGCCCAAAACTGTACCTTTTGCAGTAGCGCAGCTCGTCTTTCATACCTCATTGCCATCTGGCCGATTGGAGCATTGCCTGCCGCTGAGGAGAGTTACCCTCCACATAATGGTTTCGCAAGCAAACTCCTTCACTATCGAACTCTAATCACTTGAATGGCTGCCAAAAGAGTGAGTAAAGTGTAAAGACAAAAAAAAATGAAAACATAAGTATCTTATTGATGATACTTAAGTTTACTGGGTGTATCATATTAAATATAGCAAAGCAAATATATATGAGAAAGATTGATGGTTGTTGATAAGGAGAGTATTTACGTTATCTTGTTTGATATTCTATTATAGATCATCGGTATCATGAAAGATGTTTAACCATCGACCATCCTGCCGAGAGTAGGGCGATCATTAGTTTAGTGTCAAATTACATCAAATTATGGCTTACGGACATGTACCTCATTTCACATCAGTACTAGTGTAGTCAATGTAGACTCAGCTCTTGAGTAGAGACCGGACCAAGGAGTCGAATTGCTAGTAAGAACAATGGGCGGGGATGATAATGTTGATTAGATGATAATTCCCATCAACCTTAAGTTCAAGTTGAAGCCTTTGGGTTCCAAGCAGAGCTAAAGAACAGTCCTTCTTTTATTGATAAGTTGGAACCGACAAGATTGATGCCGTGGGGATAGGATTTACAAACCAATCTTCATTTTGACTCGGCACTTTCTAAGATCAAATGACGCCGACTTCCTCCTTTGTTTTACTCTTCCACCATCTATGAGCACTGCACAATCAATTGCAAATGAACAACGACACAAGTAGTTGATCGATAATATGCAAGAATATTATACGGAACATATTAAAACGATATGAATACGGGCGATAATGATACAGCAATTAATTGATAGAAAGATAACAGTTAGTATTCTTCCGATGCTGATCAGCTGAGGCTGTGCCTCAATGGTACGATACTTGGAAATCGCATTATTATTAATAATAATGCATTGGATAGTAGTGAAACAGCGGATAGAACTAGATCAAAAGTATGAATTTGATGAATTCAAGTAGTACGACATTATAACAAAATAACCAAACAACACAAATATCAATCAGCAAATAGTGCTAGTGGGAGGAGGAAGTAAAGTGTCGGCACCTACCAGTTACTGATAATGGTGAGTAGTATATACTTTGCATGCATGTATATACTTGTGATATGTTTTACAATCATCACTAATACCACCTCCACTCTCTAGGTTCTACTGTAGAGATTGTTCAGGATACTTGAAAGAACAGTCATTGAACTAAAATGGCAAACAGATACTTTGTCTGGCAAAGGTCATAGTTATAACCACTTGCAACTTGCATCGTCGTTCAAAGGACTAATACGGCTTTGGAAATGTACTCATAACTCTGGAGTAAGGTTGTATGATCGGTAGATCGGACTACTTCTTTTCCATCGGTCCTTGATAATCAGTGTCAAGTTCAAAAGAAGGGCAACGGAGTGGGTGAGGAGATGGATTAGGATTGGACAATATGATTATATATTATGAAGGAAGGGTATATATCGATGTATACTATATCCCAGTCGGTTGCACGGAGAAAAGGAGTTACATATTATGTAGTCTAGTCTCGCATTTCCTTTGTTAAGGACTTGATTAACAAAGAATCGAAAGTATTGGAAGTAATAAGATATGTTTTACAGCAAGGCAGGCACATATATCTTTGTGGGGATAGAGCTGACGAGTAAAGGAAGAGTCCACCATTGTTGGAAGTCAACAGGCTTCACGAGTGTAGCTGAGGTATCCACAGTATTATATAGATGTCTGCTGGCCTCTTCTTCTGCATCATCGAAGCCACCTGAATTGTATACCTCACTTTAGATGGGTAAATTGTACTGACTGGAATCTACTGGAATGCATGCTAATATTAACAAGTGGAGGCATGTCTTAAGTGTAGAGAGAAAGGATACCCGAGTTACAAGTTAGTCGTGCTAATCGTGTTTGAAATTCACAACAAGAAAGCCCCGAATCAGAGTCACCATACACGACACGCAGTGTGCTCATAAATTTTGATATATGGTCGCTGACACTGCCATATCAACAAGTATCACCATACTAACTGCCAACACTACCATTCTCCCAATCAACACTTAGTTGTATCACCACTACCAATACCAACCATCTCTCCCTCCCCCAAACTTGACCCAACAACAAAGAGTGAGTTTTATATTGTATCTTGTGTGTTGTTTACCTATCAGCTTGGTTCTGATTTATTAATCTCTGCCACCTTCTGTTTTAAAACAACTAACAATATTATTATTATCTCTATCTTCTCTCCTCACTCCTCACCAGATCATCATGAATCCTCATTCACGTTATCTTAGTAATGTACTACTATCAACCGATCACGGTTTAGATGATGCAGATACTAGGCAACTTGTTATCCAGTGTCTTCTTTCAGGAACTTCAGATGCAAAGCGTAGACTTGAGGGGTTGCTTCGAACTGTAAGCTTTGAAGGACATAAAAAATGGCATCCACCGCATGTTCTTGATGCCATCCGTGATCAACCAGCTTATAGAACCATAGTTCAACAACAACAGCAAAACAACAACACCAATCATAACAATCAAGCCCCACCTGCTCAGCAACAACAGCAACACAACAACAATCCCAATAATCAAGCCCCACCTGCTCAACAACCACCTGCTCAGCAACAACAGCAACACAACACCAATCATAACAATCAAGCCCCACCTGCTCAGCAACAACAGCAATACAACAACAATCCTAATAATCAAGCCCCACCTGCTCAACAGCCACCTGCTCAGCAACAACAGCAACACAACGACAACAATGGCGACAACAATAGGCAACAGCGTTTCCAAGATGTCCAGAGGTTATTAGGTGATAATCAAGGTGGTAATATATTCAACATGAACAATAACAATTTCAATTTCCATGCAGATGCGTTTCAAACTGGTGCCAATAACTTCAACAACACAGTTACAATCGTCCAAGGGGTGGTAAGTTATTTTCGTTTCTTTCTTCTATTAATTCATCTCTTGTATTAATATGGGAAGTATCCTCACACCATATGTATAACTTTCTCCTTATTCTTCTATTATACATCAACTAGGCTCCATCTGATCAACAAGGCAATACGACCAACGGCAGTGCTGCCGCTGCGGCGTCGTCTACCACTCAATCATCATCCTCTCGCCGAACTGAACGATCTTCTACCCAACAATCTAACAATTCATCATCGAGTGCAGCAACTGCTCCCGCTCGCCCTACTCAAGAGGAGGAGAAGGTGGAGGAAGTTCCTGAGTCCGAAGAAAAAGAAGTAGACTCAATTGGTGGTGGCGGCGATGCCGTTTTCTCTGAGTAAGTTAATATATACATATGATGTGTGTGTTTGTGTGTGTATTATGAACATTATGAATAATTGGTATTCCTTCGGTATTGCGTCTAACCAACACCTTCCTTTGTCTTCCTCTTCTGAAATATAATACACAGGGAAGATTGGGATACTCCTACGGGTGCCCAGTCGACATCAGCCAACTCAACATCTAACTTATTCACTGGGGCTGGTGGCGGCACCACGACTGCTACTGCGTCGTTTACCCAAGCTGATCCCTCTACTCAGCCTACTGCTTCTACTCAACCTACTCAGCAAGAGGAAGAGGGTCGTCCTCCAACAGCTGGTGAATCATCAAATGGCCGTGCCTCTTCTTCTACTCCAACTCCATCAAAATATGATAGTGATGAAACCGTTGGCTATGATTCGACACCTTCAGCAGCCTCTGTTGCTGCCAACAGGAAAGAGGGGAAGAATGATGAGGAGAAGAGCAATGAGAGTGAATCTGAAGAGTCCAAAGATTTATTAGCTGATACCTCCTTGGACGATGAAACAGAGGCACCAGTTGATGACTCCTCTCGTTCTGCTGCAGGCCGACATTCTACTGTAGGGCGTGGTCGTAGTTCTGTTTCATCATTGTCTTCTGCATCCAGTCGCCGTTCGTTGAAAGAACCTTTCAAGCTCGACGATGACTCTTCTTCTGGACGTCGTTCGTCTACTGCATCATCCAGTACACAGTCGCACCACCGTCGTTTCTCGTTGTCGGAGAAGGAAGATGATGACTCCTCTGGTCGTGCATCGTCAACTTTCACAACCACTCGTGGTTCAACATCGTCGTCATCTTTCACAGGAGAGGAGGAAGGTGCTTCATCCAAGTTCCGCGATGAATCTTATGCACATTCATGCGGTACACAGTCGCACTTCCCTCGTGGTTCAACATCGTCGTATTCATCTGGTATGTCATCTACAGGAGCAGTAGCCTCTCGCAGTTCAACCTCGTCTCTCACAGCTAACGAAGAAGAAAGAGCCCGTCGTCGATTGTCATCATTGTCTTTGACAGGAGAGGAGGAAGATGATGCTTCATCCAAGAAGTCTCTCTCAGTAGCAGCCAAAGATTCTCCATCGTCGAAAGCAGGTCAAGTAGCCCCTCGTCGCTTTATGGGTGTAGCAGATGATGAGAATATTGAGAATGCCCTCTCCCCCAAGCCCGAAGCAGATTTGAAACTCAAATCTAAGTCCAATGCTGATGCCAACAGCAGTGGAGAAAGTGATTATTGATTTGTGAATTATATTGAATGATGTTGTAAGTTTCCGACTTGTCGGAGACTCGTTCCTTTTGTTACCATCTCTTGTTTGATGGTGGTCGTTTGTTGTTAGTTGACCAGGCATTCTATTCAAGGCAAAAATATACTTTATCAACCTGTCCTTGATTGTTTAGTTTATACTGGGTGTAACAAGTTATTAGAAAGAGAAGTTATTCTTATATTAACCTCTGAGTTTTATGAACATGTTTGTTGTTCTATTCATCTAATTCACTGCTCCATCCATCCCATCCATCTTGCCAATGTATCTTTCAAGGTATCCTTCAGTGATATAGATTGAGCTTGACAACGAGTAGAGCTGCCCGATAGTGTTGAAGATGTAGAAGAAGAGCCTTCTAAGGCTAGCAGCTTTAGCTTGGAAGATTATGATAATTAGATGGTGGTGCACATATCAACTACGCCTGTCGACTCAATATGCTATTCAATAGAGAAGACAATTTGAGTAGCGGGAAGGTCGGTATATTGCATATGTATATGTGTAGTTTAGTTACGATACAGACATACTACTACATGTTATAAGATTACAATCTGAGATCTTTATCATTTCTCTACATATCCTACTTCTACTTCTAAATGCCCATATAAATAAACTCAGCTCACGAGTACTTGGACATCTCCTTCTTTAGTCCTCTTGGATCTCTCTACCCTGTTGTACAATTTTAGTGTCTCCATTACACACTGTCCCTCTAACACTATTCGCTTCAAATGTGATGTCATTCATGACGATGGTTGATCCCTGTGGCGCTGACAGTTGTGCAGCTGCAAGTAGAGGAGATGCGACGGACTCATCACTTCTTGATGAAGCGGTACTACTGCTGATTGATTCATTCTGTACACCAGCATCAAGACCCCTCATCTGCTCTGACGATCTACCAGTACTATCCAATACAACTGTTCCTTGGATTGAACCACTTCCGAAAATGAATTGATTAACAATTGTTGAGCCTTCTTCAGCAGGCGGTGTATTATTGGCCTGAATATCGATAAGGAGAACAAACATCGAGTAAGAATTTAATACCAAACAACAATCCAAGCAGATCTTTATTAAAGCAACATGCAATACTTACACTCTTCTTGGTTGATTT
>Ga0214479_101082_pt1 | contig 12432 bp, 10 predicted proteins | sample M1_20Mar14CPVII9_5_FD_165054 | JGI IMG/M metagenome (GOLD analysis project Ga0214479, IMG submission 165054) | Marine eukaryotic communities from Monterey Bay, California, United States - M1_20Mar14CPVII9sort6BwellE14 | ecosystem: Environmental > Aquatic > Marine > Unclassified | place: USA...
GATAGTGAAGTCAGTGACTACCCAGAGGAAGGAGTAGATCCAACTATTATTTTCATTTGCAAGATGGTACTGTTGAATGACAAGGGAGTCGACTTTAAATATCATGCCCAAGAAGCTATGAAGGATATTGAGCGTGCCGAAAAGAAGGAAGGGACTGAATCATTTCAAACCTTCTTCTCTGAGAGTAATGATACCTGTCATACAGTAGAACGGTACCGAGACTCGTTAGCAGCAGTGAATCATATTAGCAATATGAGAAAGAACAAACACAGGAATGCGGCAATCTCTATTTGTAGTAAGATATCAGTTCTTGAAGTGTATGGAAAAGCAAGTAAAGAGCTCAAGGATATGCTTTCTGATGAGGAATATCTTGTACAATATTACTCAGTTTAAGATCATAGACATATACACCATATCTTAACAGTTAATCATATATGTTTTCAATCACTCAATTACTATCGTGCTCAGATACTTCTATCTTTTATTTTACATTGGAGGTGGCGGAGGAGGGGGTGGAGGCTGGAAGTTGCGAGTTTCAGATAAAAGAGAGGCGATTATAACTTCTGTTAGTACATGTGGTATGTAAAGGCAACAAAAGAAGCAAATGAAGTAGCCAAATCACCGAGATATTCTAAGCACACTGAGTTCACAAATCAAATCAATACTAATGCTGACTTACCATTGGGATACCCATCATTTGTTGTTGATTTTGATTTGGTAATGGCGGTGGTGGAGGAGGCTAATGTAGTCAGAGAAAGAATAGAAGAGGGTGTGAGTTAGAATAGCAAAAAAAAGAATGAAAGGATCTATAGTCAAGATCTTACCATCATTTGAGGCGGCGGCGGTGGCATCATTCCCATTGGAGGCGGCATTGGAGGCGGCATCGGTATTCCTTGCGGTGGCAATGGCGGTGGTGGAGGAGGAGGCATCATGTTTGGAAGAGCTCCTGGAGCAGCCATTCCTACACCAGCCGACACAGCAAACATTGTGTTTGGTGTCTTTTGTACACCCGCACCTAACAATCCCGTCCTACTTGATAGGAATTCTTTGTGTGGATTGGCAGCAGCCAACATCCTCTCAGCTCGACTACCATGTCTTTCAGGCATACCACCCGGACCTCTTCCACCCTCTGCAATATCACCTTCCCCAGTCGTTGATGCCTTCTTGAAGGCATACTGTACCGTAATCTGTCGATTGCACAAGTATTGATTATGCATACATTCAATAGCCAAATCACTAGCCTCAAATGCATCAAAGGAAACGAAACCAAATCCCCTACTTGTATTTGTCATATCATCACGCATAATTTTGGGTGGCTTAATAATAGTACCAAATGCCGAGAATGTATCATATAATAATTTTTCATCAACATCACTTGGGTCTAAGTTACCAATGAATAAATTAGCCCCAACATCTAATGATCCACTACCACTCTTTTTATCTAATGAACTTCTACTAACACGCATCGGTCTACTGAATAACTTTACCATACTCATAATTTGTATGGCATATTCAGCATCGGCAATATCTAGAAACTCAATAAATCCATATCCACTATGTAAACCTGTTAACTTATCCTTTGGCATGTGTACCGAATTAACACGTCCAATTTGTGTAAATAATTCAACTAGTATATCATCGGTTACGGCCGGATCAAGGTTACCGACATAGCATGTTGCCTCTTGGTTTTTATGTTCAACATTTGCAAGGGATGCCATGATTGTTTGTATTATATGATTGCTTGTTGTTTACTTTGTTTGGTATGAGTAACTATTGTATACTTTGTTTGAAGGTTATAATCGTTTGTTGAGTAGATATATCAACTGTTACTTGTTATTAATATAATACAGGATGATTACTGGTGATAGCCAAGCCTTAAAAAAATATTTTGTAATAGTTGATATAATATATCCGATCAATCAATACCGTTGAAACCTCTTTTATTGCAAAAATGTATACGATTATCGTTTCCTATCTCCTCATACTCCTTTACCTTCAGAATAACATCAATAGTACTACTCTATGCCTACCTACCTCTTCTTACTCTCGAGCGGTGTGCTACCTACTTACTGGATTTGGATGTTTGAGTATCGTAGCCTATACAGTTTTCACTAAAGGAAAACTCTGAAGGGGTCTGGGGAAGGATGAATCAATAGCGTTGGAACCCTATTTATTGCAAATAACACAGTAGTCAGTAGATTGTCTCGGATCCATTTCTTATCTAGTGCTTCTTTATAATACAATGATAATACCAAGTAGTAGCGCTAGCCATAAGACACTTGAGTTGACAAGTTTAGCAGGATACCGCAAAAGATACTTGAGAATTAATGTTGAAAGATCATGATTCATTCAGTGTAACTAAAGGTTAAGGCCCTATGTAGTACAGAAAAGATACAAACGCTACTCATATTCAATCAGAGTAGTAGTTATCATCATCAGAATAGCAGCAATCATGACAACCAATTCCCAATTCATAGCACCTATCTAAAATGGCATCTCTCTCTCCTTTTTCTGCTGCAAACCGATCGCCATGATGCTCAAAGTATTCTTCGTAGTTATTCATACAGTCTTTATCTGGAAAATATCCCTTTGCCTTGCACCTCAAGTGATATGATGGATCATTAATTGCGACCCAACTGAAGCTTTGTCCCCTGTGTTTTCCAAAAGTGAATCTTTCTTCACCACTATCATCTGCTTGGCTTATGATTCTTGCTTCAGAAGAAGGCTGAACTGTAGTTGAATCATGTCTTTCCTTCTTCTCGAACCATGCAATATATCTAGATAAAACTGGATTTGGTTCTTCCCTATTCTTGGCGAGCATATACATATACTTCTCGTGATAATTTGGCTCATCTTTAGCAATTTGTTCAAATGATTTCCCCTTGTGTCGTCCGAAATTAAATATTTCTTGTCCCTCCTGTATTATTTCTCTTTCTTCTTCTAGTCTACTAACTTCTTCTTCTGATTCTTCTACCCAATTAACAAAGTCTAATAATCTCCCAAATGCCGTTCCCTCCTTCTTCTTCCTCTTGGCCCAATCTACAAAATCATGATGGTTTTAATCTCTCGGTTTGTTTGATTTGGATACTTTGGAAACCCCATGACTGAATCAGCAGTAATTCTATTATTATCTTCCGCTTCTAATTCTAATCTTTGCTTCTTTTGAGGCGTTACAACCACGGCCGCGACAGTAGTTCCTCAAAAGTACGTTTACGATCCAGTGATGACATTGTGTTTTTATTGTGTTGTGATGTTATTATGCTATTGTATTGCTTTCTAGACCAGTGTCAAGGTTGTTGTTGTGTTGTATTGCTTTGTATTTATGCTGCTCCCTTTACAATCAGTGTCAAGAATCAGAACACAAGTAAAAGATACGGTGGGTATCCAAACGGAGCACTAACTTATGGGCTTTATTATATTGACTGCCGACCTAAAGACCCTTTTATGTTGTTGATCCCTCCTCGCTTTATTAGTACTTGCTTACTCTAATTACTAACTCTAGAGTCTGTAGCGTTGAATGATGGTTGATTGCATAAATGGGAATCGCGAAACTGGAATATTTAGTTCCCGCTCCTGGGCCCCAGCATCCACCCAAAACTGAGTTGGTGTGATAAGTTGGTAGTAGAGTTTGATATTGCATATTAACAACACAATAATGACTAATAGTAGTAGTAGTATAAATCAACCTAAAGTGACCATTGGCGTCCTAGCTCTACAAGGAGCATTTGAGGAACATCAACGTTCCATCGAATCGATATCACCATCCATCTCTACATTGCAAATACGTACACCAGATCAACTACAGCACATAGATGGTATAATCCTACCAGGTGGAGAGTCAACTGCCATGGGATTAATAGGTGATGCAACCACTGGCTTATGGGATGCATTACGAACATTTGTACATTCTGGGAAACCAACTTGGGGAACTTGCGCCGGCATGATATTATTATCAGAACGTTGTATAGGAACATCAGCGGTCATTACCAAAGGACAGAGTTTAATTGGTGGTGTGGATATATTAGTATGTCGGAATTACTTTGGTAGTCAAGTTTCTAGCTTTGAAATGGCAACGCCACCTCCTCCCAAAGTGAATTGTAATAATGGTATTATACAGAAGAAGAAGGATGAGTCAGATGATACACCATTTCCAGGTGTGTTCATCCGTGCTCCGGCAATCTTAACTGCTAGTCCAGATGTGGAGGTATTGGGTAAGGTTGTAGCGGCACCATGTCGTTCTGCGGCGGTAGTATTAAAAGAATTGGAGAGAAAGATAGAAGCGGGAGAGAATGTAGTTCAAATGGAAATATCAGATGCTTTGGAACGCAAGGATGGAGGTATCACCTACACTGATGTAAGGCTTCATAAAGAGGAGTCAAGTAATACTGGAGATGATAACTATGAAGAAGAAAAGAAGGAAGCAATTGTACACGAACGTATTAATATTGATCTACCGGGGGCGAGTGATGAAACTAATGCACGAGAGGTAATTTGTGCAGTGAGGAAGGGAAAGATTCTCTGCACCGCATTCCATCCTGAGATTGCTGATGACTTACGGTGGCATGAATACTTTGTTAGTATGGTTATGGATGCAAAAGAGGAATGAAAGACCTAAGGTTATCGATGCACAAGGAGTAAAGTTCATCTGACTTAATTCTAAATTTGCTCTGCTTTTGTGTATGCCATTAATCGGAACTCTGAGTAATCGATATTGACATTAGCTTTCTAAAACCGAACGTTTACACACTTGCCTACCTTTATAGATGTATTGAATACCATTGGCTAGAGACCGAGTGGGTGGCTTTGGCTGTGAGTGAATAAAATTTTGTAACCGCCACAAGTATACTTTGGCTCCTTTATTTAGTGCATAGGAAACATATTGTTTATACATATGTCGTCTGCCGCGGCGGCGAAATGGAAGCCAAAGAAACGCTCTTTCAATGAGAGTTTCTTGAGTACACTTTTATCCCCTCCCAATATTGTATGCAGTGGAACTAACAATGTTTATGATGGTAATGTTGCCAACATGTCAACCTATGAAATAAAGTCGACATTGAAGAAGTTGAAAGATATGTACACTACTAATAGTATAGCAGATGATGAATCAATTATATATCAGCCATCTCGCAAAAGAGCTAAACAAACTATAAATCACAATAATTCAATATTAAAGTTTGTAGATAGAGTAGTTCATCAACGATATACTGATAATAACAACAGATCAAACTGCCCACATTTTACATTCTTACAAAATGAGTTACGAGGTCAATTTGGTACTCAAGATATAGTATTCCAAGCTGAGGAAGATATTATCAATTTAGTGTTTGAAATAGTCATAAGTTGTATCAAGCAAAGAGTTGAAGATATAAAGTCCAATGATACAATGAACAGTCTAGGTTATAGTAGTGATATACTTTGTGATTATATTGTCAAAACAGGATTGCAAATTGTAGATATTATAGTTCAGTATGATCGACACGAAAGAACTATCCGTACTCGGTTATACCAATCAAGAAATAATAAAGAAGATCATCCCAGTTCAGTACTAGCTGGCAGTACCGATGAGGGCAGAAGAAGTAGGAGAAGTAAGTATGAACATTTATTAGAGCCAAAGAAAAAGAAGAAGAAGTGTAAAGAAAAAACACATAATACATCAGCAGCAGATAATGTGAAGACATGTATAGAAGAAACACATCCTGATCAATGGAATTGGTTGTGTCAGATTAGATCAGAGTCAAAGATTCAAAGTACTGATGAGGGTACTGAGGAATTACAGCAGTTGCATTACTCTGAGAAGAAGAGCAGTACAAATGCTTCACCTTCGGCCGCTCAAAGGGCGGGAGAAGTCCCTGGTGATAGTAATTTTGTAATCATCAAACGAAGGATTGAAACACTGGATGACATATCAATTTCTTCTACTGAAAGTGATGATGAAGAATTGGATGTTGAAATGGAAATAGCGGACACTGGAACACAAGAGCAGAAGGATACATCAGTCTCAACTTTAACCCAGCCTGAGGAGACGAATCGAGATACTGCAACTAGCAATACATTAACATCACCCCCGGCAAATCCCCCGTCTCCGTTTGAAAAGCTTGACAAAGAAACGAATAATCTACGACTTACATTGGTCGATATGCCTGCAAGTGAATCTTCCTCGGCAGAGGTTATACGGCATACAGTTGATGAGATTCAAAGCTTACTAGTTCAATATGGGGAATTAGATGGTGCTTCTGGTATATCTCGTTGCGGAGCCATCTTTGCAGGCCAACATGTTCTTGATACCAGTAAAGATCAAGCAAGTGAAAGTACTCAAACGTTTCCCATCAACGACTCCATGGTTGCCTCACTTGTGAAGACTTTTCTTACTGATGCCATGGGCGCTCTTCGGGCCAAGGCTTTCCTCCGAGCATTTGTACTACCGCTCATGGTAGAAATGAACCCAACTGCTAAGATATCATCATCTGAAGTCCAAGCGACAAAGAGTAGTAAAGGTAAACCTGCCTCTCGAGTTCTAACATCTCTCTTGACATCATTGGCACGAGATCGACCTATGGAGTGTGTTGTGTCTGTTCTCGTACCAACATTAGTGTTGAAGAAATATCTTCCATCGTCAACGGCAGCACATGAATCGCTTTTTGAACCTACAAGGTTTCAATGTGAATTAATTTCAAGAATATTAAAAGGCAGAGATGCCTTATCAGCTGCAGCAATAACTCTATTTGTGGAAGAACTTTTGCCTACATCAGATGAGATTGAAAGCGGCTTGAATGATACACCGCAAGTCCGTGGAGGTATGAAATGGACAGACAATACAATGCCATTACTGAGTGCATGTTTAAATCGTCAACCTGATTTGCCAGACAATGTTGTATCACGATTAGCAGATGAGATATCTTATCAGCTTTCTTCAAAGGCATCTCCATCAATGGTTAAGAGTATGAAGCTATCTACTCTGTTTCATACATTCGTTACCAAGTATGGAACTCAAGTCAAGTCTACCGGTAAAGTTGAGTCTTTAAAAGATTCATGCAAATTATTGAAGACATTCATGAGCAAAACAATATCTATGGCTTTGAAAAAGATTTCATAATAATCAGATTTAGTAGCTATAGCCATTATCAGTCTATCTCCCCTCTATCTTATCACCCTTGGAACCAACACATTTTAAGTAATTCTGCTGGATTCACCTACCAAAGTACTAAACTCCTTATCATAATTTCCAGATTCTGTTGGAGGCAGCTCTACCAAATCCAAATATTCATCCAATATATCAAGTGCTTCAAGATATATAGAGGCGGCACTCAATTTAGCCTCCTTCTTTAAACTCGTTCCTAATACCTTTCGTTCAAACACATTCATCTTTTTGAAGAATTTCTTTGCTGCCTGAACTGTGGGTAGGTTGTCAGGGGCCTTTTGTTGATTAATACGGAAGGCGTTACCTAATAGGTACATACTAGTTTTCATATCATTGTATCGAGAGTCGTAGATTGTAGTTGACTTGCAGTCGCCATCTTTCTTTGTGCATACGCCATTAATATCCTTCTTCTTACCCTCGACAACTACGGTCTTTGTTACATCAAAGAAATCCTGTGGAACGAAGAGATATATTATATAAGCATACGATAACATAACTCAAATAAAAGCATAAACTAAGAAGATATATTTAACATATATTGATTTACTACTCACCTGGACAGAAGGGTCACTCAAATCATCCTTAATAACAGCAGGGCCCATCAATAGAAATTCATGAACAGCTTCCTGAACTCGACCATAACTAAATTGTGTAATAATAATACAATAGATAAAGTAAGAAAATGACACATGATGTGCACAAAAAAATAAATACAATAATAATATTTACTTACTACCTCCTCTTAGCAATGGGAATTGTTGTATACTTTCCAGCAGTAGCTCCCCCCGATGCATAAGCTGGTGATGTATTCGATAGAAGAGTTGGCAATAGAATAGCAATACTTGTAGCAGTAGTTGATGAGAGGAAGTCTCTTCTCCCCCCATCAGTGTGGTCTTCATCATTTAGGTTTGAATAAAGTTGAGTTGATGATACATGCCTTACTTCTGTGTTAGATGATATTAAAGAGAAGCCATGTGTGCCTATTGCGGCCGCTAATAGTATAGATATGGTGCTCAACTTGGCCATGATGATAGTTATAAGTAGATGAGGGAGTAGTAAGTGTATGTGGAAGTTCAATGAGGTATCCAAAAAAATGACGCATAAAGCTAAGATTTGACGCCAAAGATCTTCTCACCCTATCATCACCAACACTCCACCAAGGTATATGGATCTATTGCAAATAGGATTGTAAAGTGTACAGAATAATGTCGTGTGATATCAGTGCTCGTCCGCTTCGATGGGCATTCTTTGCTTTCCTTATTTTCACATCAGGTGAAGGATTTGGATATCATTCAACCATCACAACATCAACTTCTTCAACAAATGCTGTGTCGCGTCTTTCTATGGGAAGAAGTAGCAACGATAATGATGGAGATTACAGTAACAAAGTGTCAATTGATATATACAATATGCCAATGCCTTCACAACCGTCTAAACAAAGGAGGAAAATTATAAGACAATCCTCATCTACAATGATACATGCAGTGATAGCAGCCATCCTTCTCCCATTTGCCCCACCACCCACATTTGCAGCAGAAGATGATGATACATCATCGCGGCAACGAGCTGAACCATATACACGCATATCATCACCAAACGATAAGTTTAAGTTCAGCTACACAGTCACACCTCCACCAACATTTATACCGGGGAATAAACCACTCAAGACACATTTAGATGAAATTAACTTTTCACCAGAACCTTCAATACGGGGATATACATTAGGTATAACAGTAGATCCAGTACGTATAAATTCCATAAAAGAATTTGGTACTCCTGATGAGATTGCTGCCAAAGTCGTCACCGCGGAAGTTAATCGAGATGGCGTGTTTAAAGTAACACTTGCCAAGGATCCGATTGAAGATAAGGATGCAGGATGTTATGATATAGAGTACATTTCAGATGGAAAGAGAGGTACAAAGTATATTACGAATCGTATATATGTCCAAGATGGATTCCTATATGTATTGACTGCACAGAGTAAGGTTGATGAGTATGATAAGGAGAGGGAAGCAGACGTGATGGCAAGTGTCAGGAGCTTCAAACCCTTGTGATAGAAGAAGAATATTAGCACTGATATAAGGGAAATTTTCAGTAATCTTCTAGTGTTGGCTAAATGACGCAAGAATACAAAAGCTATTTCAACATGCACTTATGTTTCTATCTTTTGCTATTGAGATCTAGTTGAATTGCGCAAGAGATTATATGTGGAACCCACATGCACAGGCATGACATACCTGGCTTTAGTTTTGGTTAAGATGTATGGACAGTGTATGTCAAACTTGATAGTTATGATCTCCTCTATCAGGGTCGGTCCCTTGATGTGGCGGTATCCTACTCACTTACTGTGCAGCATTTTGACATTGACATCATCCTTCCCTTAACTCCGGACAAACAAAGCTGCTGTACATTCTGTGATACCTCACCTACGTGTACTCGTTAACCACGAACCTGCCCAATGAGTTTGGTGGGAAAGTGAACGAGAGAGCTAGGTGATGCAGATACGACAATGACTACCGGATGTAAGAAATAAAATGAAAAATGTATGCGGCTTTGTGATCGACCTTTGTGATACTTGTGATAGCTGACTCGAACCCTAACAGTCCAGCCCTAAGGTTGTTTTAATGATTATATGTAACGATATGTACTGCTTCATAAAAGAAGAATAACGACGGCGGAGATAATAACATAATATAAACAATAGACCTGACGATGGAGACTCTAACGATGAAATTAACGGAACATAAGATCTATGATGACACGAATGGTGGCATGCAAGAAAAATGCATCGTATGCTGTATATCATCTATGCTTCGTCAGGAGGAACAATATATCTGCCATGGATATCTAGATGATGACTTCGATGCCGCCGACGACATGCAGATATCAAGCGATGAAGCAATAGACGAATCATGCCGTGCTAAAATGGCAGAGTGGATCTTTCATGGTGAGTAGTCATCATATGTTATTTGATCTATCGACAAGCTATATCATCATGATACTGATACATACATATCTCTGTACAGTGATTGACTCGACACGGCTGCAAAGAGATACAGCATCAGTTACCATGGATTTGCTTGATAGATTCTTATGCACAGAATCACATCGAGCAACTCAAGCTCGAGCTAATAGAAAAGAATACCAACTTGCAGCTATGACATGTTTATATATTGCAGTCAAGATATATGAACCATTTGAACTAGACGCGAACTTGATGAGTAGACTATCAAGAGGTATACACAGTGCCGAAGAAATAACTGCATTAGAATATGAGATATTGGTATCATTGCAATGGAAACTTGCTAACCCAACTCCGTTTCAGTTTGTGAATTACTTGTTAAGCTTGCTTCCTGAGAGTGCAAAGCCTGTGGCCCCATTGTTATATGAGAATTCCCACTTCCAGACTGAACTAGCAGCTGGAGATTATGCTTTCGCATGCATAAAGTCATCAACAGTAGCAGTCGCATCCATCTTGAATTCAATGGGAAGTGCCCTGGGAGGTGTTGATCAAAGCAGCTCTGCTTTTAATGAATGTGTTTCTTATAGACATATGTATGGGGAGAGGATATGCCAAGGGGATATTGGGGACAGATAGTTTTTTAAAATGCAATAAGAGATATTGTAGTTCATCTTTTACAACTCTCACATGGGTACATATATCTTTCTATCTACTCTTTTGCAAGTAATCAGTGATATTATATCATACCCAACAAATAGAGTAAAACAGTAACCTTACCAACCTATTAATACATTAGATATCATTTCCAAACCTGCAATATCTCAAAGAAGCAACCAGAATATAATCTAGACCAATACCAAACGTGCATAACTAAACGATCTCAATTGTTGCACCCAAGCTCTCCAACTTTGTCTTTAGTTCTTCTGCCTCTTCTTTCTTAATATCCTTCTTAACAGTTGCCGGTACACCTTCCACTAGCTCTTTCGCCTCCTTTAATCCTAATGATGTAATTGCACGAACTTCTTTAATAACTTTAATCTTACTCTTGGCATCAAATGCAGTTAACTTCAAATCAAAAGCAGTCTTTTCTTCCACAACTTCCTCTTCAGCTGCCTCCTTCTTTTTACCCCCACCTCCTCCACCAATACTACCACCACTTTCAATTCGTTTACGTTCTGCATCTGATATAGTAATACCCATCTTTTCATTAATTAACTCTGCTAATAAATGTACTTCTACCATATCTAACCAAATTATTTTATGAAATAATTGTTCTACCTTTGGTGATGTGAATGGCGCAAGTGGTTCACCGTTGGCATCAGTTATTTTAGCTTTTGCTGCTGCACTAGTGACATCTTCTTGTTGTATAATGTTTGTATTGTGATATTGTCGGTATTGATTTACTAGTTGTCTATTATTATTGAGCCTATCTTGTGTTGTTATTTGAGTTGATGAGGATACCGATAATATTGATGGATGATAGGATGATGATTGTACACCACCGGCGCTTCTCGCGAGTACTGAACTCCGTCCAATACGTCGACATGCACCTAATGCAATTGAATTGAGTCTATGCGTCGCCATAATATATGAAATGTACAATAAACAGTAGCAGTCAGTAGATAAATAATAGTCAGCGCATAATGCAAATAAGTAGTGAGTTGACGGACAGACGGTATGATAACTTTGGTGTTATTTAGCACTCATTCACTCTGCAATAGGTAGACGTTAAATACATCATATAGCCATCAACAGTTGCTCTTCTATCTAATATATTCTGTTTTGGTTGTTGAAATCACTTCGTCTATTTAGTGTCAATCGAGTTTGCAACAAATATTTGGTGACTAGGTGGATACAAAAATATATCAACCTACATCTTCATAAAGTCACTCATACTTACGAGTTGGTACCCAATAACTGTCTGCATATAATGGTAAGTTTATATCTGTTGTGTGTTATATGCAATCTATATGATTTCCTCTATACCATATTGTTTTTGACATATACATATAATTTACTTATACTCACTACCATCAAAACATTACCTACTGCAATATATATATAGTTATTCTTTTCCTTCTTCAAAACCCTAGTTGGTAAAGAAGTTGCAGTTGAATTAAAAAACGATGTAGTACTAACGGGAACATTACACAGTGTTGATCAATATCTGAATATAAAATTAACAACAGTAAATGTGGTCAATAAAGATAAGTATCCACAATTAACTTCATTGAAGAATTGTTTTATTAGGGGTAGTGTTGTTCGGTATGTACAAATAAATCCTGATGATGTTGATACGGAATTATTGCAGGATGCTACAAGGAAGGAGAAT
>Ga0214479_101083_pt1 | contig 12430 bp, 6 predicted proteins | sample M1_20Mar14CPVII9_5_FD_165054 | JGI IMG/M metagenome (GOLD analysis project Ga0214479, IMG submission 165054) | Marine eukaryotic communities from Monterey Bay, California, United States - M1_20Mar14CPVII9sort6BwellE14 | ecosystem: Environmental > Aquatic > Marine > Unclassified | place: USA...
CATCAAAATCAACAAGTGATGAGTGATGATGTATGTGAAGTGATGGGGAAGTTAAGCACGGCGGATAAAAAAGATGGTAATGATGCATCGGTAATATCAGTATGTGCCAATTGTGGCAAAGAGGATAACAATCTCAAATCATGTACGGCATGCAAATTGGTGAAATATTGCAATCGAGAATGTCAGATTGCTCATCGTCCACAACATAAGAAGGAATGTAGAAAACGTGCTGCTGAGTTGCATGATGAAAAGCTATTCAAACTACCTCCACCGGATGAGGATTGTCCTATTTGTTTTGTGCGTTTACCATCATTAAAAACAGGATGGAGATATATGACTTGTTGCGGGAAAAGGATATGCAGTGGATGTGTTCATGCACCTGTTTATGATAGCCAAGGCAATAAAGTTGATAATAAAACGTGTCCTTTTTGCAGAACTCCAGACCCTACTTCGGAGGAGGAAGGAATGAAAAGGTTAGAGAAACGGGTGGGGGTTGGTGACCATAGCAATTCACAACCTAGGGTGTCATTACAGAGATGGAGAATACGGTTTTGCACAGAATTATACAAAGGCATCAGAACTATTTCTTCGGGCAGGAGAGCTCGGTCATTCTGAAGCATATGTTTGTATTGGTTATGCATATGATATAGGTAGAGGTGTAGATGTTGATAAGAAGAAAAGTGTTTATTACTACGAATTAGCAGCTATGGGAGGGAATGCAACGGCAAGGTACGGTCTAGGCTTAATCGAGGCACGTGCAGGCAATATGGATCGAGCTCTTAGGCATTACATGATTGCAGTTGGGAGTGGACAACCCGATTCTCTGGAAAGGATCAAAGAAATGTACACAAATGGACATGCCACAAAAGACGATTACACAAAGGCGTTACAATCATATCAAGCATACTTAGGAGAGATCAAGAGTGATGCTAGGGATACAGCTGCTGCATTTAGTGATGAGCTCCGTTACTATTAGTGTCATCTCGAATAGTCTTCATTGCTTGGAGATTGACCAAAGTAAACGACGCTATTCTTTGGTCGTTTTGTCTCAGTAGGTTCAAGCTCTCATGGTCCAGGATTGGGGATTATAGATTAAGTGGTAGTGCCACTAGTGAACAGTCAAGACAAAGTATTGGATTTATATAGTTATCATTATCATATCTTCATGTATGTACAGATTATCAGCTACAGACTAGCTCTAAGTAAACGAGCAGATGCTAGCAATTGAAACTTGATCACTAGCACCACTACTACAGTACAAACTTCTTGCAGAAGTAGACGATACATCATTATCATCACCATCATCATCATCTTTGGGTCCTGTACCGTAGTAGATGTATCATCTCATTAGTAACTGGTGATGGGGAGAGAACATCATACCGAGATGACGCGAGAGAAATTGTCCGTTCTATCGCTAAATTTAGGAATTTATTCTCTCTATCCAAACTCCACCATTAATACCTATCATCTCTCTCATCCAGCGCCTCGCGAGTGAAAGAATACTACTACCGTGTACTGATTTGGTGATCTTTTAATAGACTACGGCGTTACTGAAGTACCGTATTACTTATACTCAACAAATATAGAAACTAAAATTTTTGTGCACATCATATGCACAAAAACATTATTATATAATACAGCTACACAGATCAATGGTATTGCAATAATGAAGTAGTATCAACTCATAATATCGGCACGCTTTATTGATATATTAGTTAGTTACTTATTTTATTGGTTTTAACCGTCAGATAACTGCGGTCGATACACACAGTCAATTACAACCACCTTATTCACAATAATAAGTATAACACAAAGAAGTTATCTATCAAGCAATTCAATATATCTATCCATCATGAAGATATGTGCTGCATGCCACGAACATCTACCCAAAGAAAGTTATAGTAAGAAACAATGGAAGTTAGATGAATGTCAGCGGAGATGTAAAGTATGCACTGCTAAAAATCGAGAGGTTCAACCAATCCCAAAAAAGCAGGATAAGGATACAAACAATTACGGTGGGTTGGTTACATTATTAGATTCTATGTGTTTGGGAAGTATTGAGAAGGAGATTAGTGATGAACAACTATTTGCACCGCCACCGCCATCAGAAGATTGCCCAATCTGTTTCATACGAATACCTACACTGAGCCCAACGGGAAAGAAACACATGACATGTTGTGGAAAAGTTATATGCAGTGGATGTATGCATGCTCCTGTCTATGATAGCCAAGGAAATGAAGTTTCCGAGGAGAAGTGTCCTTTTTGTAGAACCTTATACCCTATTACAGACGAGGAAGCTATGGAAAGATTAAAGAAGCGAGTAGAGGCCAATGATCCTATTGCATTATTCAATCGCGGAAATTATTACAGAAAAGGGAGACACGGATTTTCACAAAGTTACACCAAAGCATTAAAACTATACCATAAGGCAGGAGAACTTGGATGTTCATTGGCTTATTGCAATGTTGGTTGGGCTTTTGATCATGGTAGAGGTGTAGACGTTGATAAAAAGAAGGCTCTATATTACTATGAATTAGCAGCTATGAGAGGAGATGAATGTGCAAGGTACAATCTAGGCCAAGTTGAGTGGAGAGCAGGCAACATGGAGAGAGCATTCAGACATTTCATGATTGCAATTAGTAGTGGAGATAGTGACTGTCTGGAAACGATCAAAAGGTTATACTCAGACGGACAAGCAACAAAAGAAGTTTATACAAAAGCGTTACGAGCTTATCAAGCGTATCTATTTGAGATTAAGAGTGATGCAAGGGATAAAGCCGCCGCATTTAGTGAAGAGTTTCGTTACTATTAGCTATCTCGAACATTCTGCAGGGATTCTAGAATAAGGTGGTAGTGAATAGTCAAGTAAAGTATTTAGATTTATATAGTTATCAATAGTATATTATCATGTAGTACACTAGATACCCTCTCTACAGACTAGCTCTAAGTGCACGAGCAGACTTGCTAGCAATCAACACTTGATCACTAGCACCGCTACTACAACATGAACTTATTGCTGATGTAGTAGACACATCATCGTCCTTGTGTAGCGATAGGAGAGTTAAAGTTGAGGTATCTTCCCGGTATATCATGATCATACGAAGAGCTTGTATCGCTTGAGCAGCTTGAGTATATCGAGCTTGACGAGAATGATTCAGTGGAACTTATCACCGAGTAGAATTCATTTGATGAACTTGCACCCCCACTACTTGAACTGCTACTGCTACTTGAACTTGAGTAAATGGATGAGTTTACATCTTCTTTATTTCCTTGGAAGATCAATCTCGGGGGTCTATCTTCATTGACTTGATTTGATTCACTCCCCCTTGTTGCCATGTCGGTTTGATCATCAGTATCGTTGTTATCATCTTTGGCATCAACAGTAGGTGAAATATCAGGGGTATTAGTAGTAGAATCTTGGCCTTGGACGAGTACAGTCTTGAAGTTCACCATCATCAACAATCGTTCAAAGTACCTCTCTTCTATTACCTTTGTCCTAACTCTCTTCTTATCCTTCCCTCCATCTTGACTATCAGTTAGTGATACCTCTACACTAATCAACTTACTCTCATTATAGATATGTTTTACTAATATACAATATGACCATTGTGCTTGCCATTGTTGATTCGATGTACGTTTGACAAACAGTGGTGTGTTGATTGGTAGTTGAGATAATAATTTGGTTGCTTGTGATTTGGATGTAAATTGTAGTGAATGAGAAGTTGCATCTTGTAATGTTTGTCCCATTTTATATCTATACTTCTCCTCATTCTCATTCTTGTTCTTATCTCTATCCTCATTCTTGTTATTGTTAGGATTAGGAGGATTAGGAGTAGAGGATGTATGATCTAATCTCTTGGCAGTATCACGATGCTTGTCTAAACCTTTGCCATGATAATTAGCAGGTAAAGGTAATGACATGAGCAAATCAGATGGATTAGGTGCCCTCATATTATCTGGCATGGAATGTCTTCTCCGTCTTTCGATTATCCTTTTCACTTGTGACTTCTTCTTTTGGTTATCATTGTTATTGTTGTTAAATGATTGATAATGATCTGTTTCAACTCTTGAGTAATTCTGATCTACTCTCTCATACTCATTAGTTTTCATCACTTGCTTATTCAATTGATGACGATAATAATCTTCTTCCTGTATATTAGACTGTCTTATGAAAGATTGTATACATGATATATCTGGTGGCCGTTCTGCATTACCGGATAGGGTATGTCTTCGTCTTCTTGTCTGTTTAATGGGTTGTGCAGGAGGGTCGGCCGGTAACTGAGGAGTTCTAGCAGAGTCAAGCTTGACATTATCAGGTAACTTGGCATTATCGGGTAAAGAATGCCTACGTCTTGGCAATCCCTTCTTCATCTTATTGTGATTGCTGTGTTTAGGGGTTGACGGCACGGTTGGTGGCGGCGATGACTCTTTCTTGATAATCTCTTTTGGTATTTGGGCCGTCGAGTTTAGTCTCAGTGATGAGAAGGAGAGATTGCGTATTGGAGGTTTGACTGGAGATGAAGGCGGTTCTTTTACCTGTGCTCGTTCGTCATCATTATTATAATATCCATCGAGGGAATCTAATATGGTTTGAATACATGATTTATCTCTTGTTGTTGTTGTGATGTTCTTGCTAGCGGCGGCGGCGATATCTCCGCCTCCATAGCGTCTCTTTATCTCATTATCGAATACTTTACTCTGTTTGATAGACGAGCTTAAGACACAACGTCTATTGTTTCTGTTGTTGGTATAGTTCATATCTGGATTTGTGCTTGAACTTGAGATTTGCAACGTTGCAATAGAAAAATAGTTTGTGCTCGAGGTCGATGTCGATAGCGGTGTATTTGTATTTATTTAACAGTTTCACTTACATTTCAGTAGTAATTATCTATGGTGGTTTTTATATTGATATCTATTGCAATAGGTGGCGTCAGCATCTTCAACAATCGAGTATCGATCTGTCTCATCACCATGGGCTCAAAGTGTCGCTTTGAAAATGACCGGGTCATTTTAGGCAGTAAGGGACCCTCTGCGCACCGGTCAATTTTATTACTGCCGCTATTGAAGAGAGAATGAGTATAGTGTCATCAAAGAGACCGATATATATGTATTGAAGAGACCGATATATGTAAGGAGAAACAGGACTATGTAAATTAACAAAGTGTTCAACTACTGAGCTTCTTTTGTTGATGGATACCGCAAGAGACGCAAAGATACCCATACCAATTTCACTTTCACTATGTGTTGATTTACTATGCTGTTCTCTCTTGTCTCTTACTTCTTATTCGTTAGCCACTTGTGAGGGTAGAGCTTTTGCATTTGAAGGACTGGTGTTTCATCATCTTCATCCAATTTACCTTGAGGATAGATGAAAAGTAGTCACACGTAATGTTCTCTTTTGACCGGCTTTGCTCAAACCCCTTAACTGCTTTTGGTGTTAGAAAGTTCTCCTTATAATCCTCCACTACAACAGTAAGTGGGTATTCGCGTAGGTCGAACTTCACAACACAATCATACAACGGAAGATCCAATGCCTTTGCTTGTCTTAGAATATTCTCTGCATTATCAAGGAACAACTTATTCTGAATCATGTTGATATTGATCTCGAGTTCCTTTAACTTGGCTGCAGCTCTTTTGTCTTCCGGTAATTCTGGCTCATACCTGCCTTGAAATTGCCCTACTTGTTCAGCTGAAAGTCCTTTGTTGCAGGAAACACTATGTCCGTTCAACCAATCTTCCTTCTGGCATGATCTTGAACAATACGTCATGCGGTGGCAGCCATTACATACCTTAACATTCGTCTTGCTCAGTGATTTGTTGCAGCGGCAGCAGTATGATCCATTGAGATTGATAATTGATCTAATCATATCTAATAACTTCTTGCACTTTGGATTGTTTGTGATATCTACATTCTCGTCCAGCTGGTGTAACTTCTCCTCGATACTACTTTTCTTGCTTCTGATAGCTTTTGCGGATTTCTGATGTAATGATACCTCATGGATACACTCGAAAATTGACTCAATGTAAGAAAATGAATCTTCTACTTGGACATGGTGTCCAATGAAGGTAAAGCACATCTCAACCAATCCAGCACGGATGGCAAAAGCAACACGAGTGTCATTCGCTTCACTCTTTCGATTTGCTACCCAAATGTTTATCATATTATTCGAAAGATGAGCCACAACAGCAGCATACTCAAATTCATCTTCACGGTAGTGGTAGTTCAACCCCAAACCAATCACTCCAATGATAACATCTTTATCGACACAGTCGGTTTCTGTAATTAGATCATCAAGAATATCCTCATCTTCTTCATTCCATCCTTCTATTTTTATACGACGTATCAATTCAACAACATACGAGACATTACAACTCGGATCATAATCCCTGTTTACAATTGGTGTAGTACCAGCCATTAGTAACCATGCTTTGCCATCTTCTGTCCATTCTGCATCATCATCTCTGAGAAAGTTGTCTGGATCTGTAATCAAAGTTGTTATGGCATCTCTCGCCACTCGTGCTATATTTTCACAATCATGCTCCAACTCTTTCGTTATGTCAGGTCTATGCTCTCCCCAGTATTGCCATTGAATAATACTGCTAAGTAAACCCTCATTCTGGAAAAGTGTATATTTAATCTTCCTGTCTAATTCATCAACCCAGCAATTATGTATCATACTGCAAATCATCCTTATAAATGGTAATATCCCCTCCCTCCAATGTTTGTTGCTTCTGAAGAATAGACGCTCCGTATCATTACACATGCAATTGACCAGTGGGCGGATATTCTGTGCAATTTGTAAACTGCAACTTGGTTCACGTAATGATGCCTTCTGTAATAAATCAATCCATGTCGAAGGAGTCTTCAGATTTTCAGGGGCATTACCATTCAAACACGTGACCACTTTGATAAAGTTTTCATCTTCACACCTCTTCAAGAAGTCTAATACTACTGATAATACCCCGCTATCTACTAAAGAATAGTTGGTTGCATCAATATTGTAATTCACCAATCGTTCAGTAACAGGGCCAATTCCATTCCGAACTAACTGGAGTATATATTTCTTATTCTCTGGGTGTACTATTACACTGTCATCATCATCTGGAAGTGGAATGAATAGGGTAATACCTATTGGTACTCGATCTTTCTTTGCAGCCTTACGTTGCTGTCCTCTCTTCTTCTTCTTAGATGCTCCCATACTCACTGCAGTAGTCTAAGTAAAACAATGGATATCTGGTGCCCTCTTGTAAACCAGATTAATCGGTAGGTTGTGTTTCTAATATTCTTCTGTCGACTGTTGGTATACTATGTGTGATTTTTGATTATCCCATATTATGACCGTACTAAAAGATAAATTGTTCAGCAGTATATTACAATACGAGAATGTACTATAAATTGACGGTAAGGTAGCTTTCCTCTCTTCTTCTTATAGATGATGATACCATATTGAATGTGTAATTGATTGGAAGGTGCACCAGTCACCTAATCTGTTTCTATACTTTTTTTGTATAATTGTCCGGCTTCTATCGAGGTGATGCAACCTAATCAAGCAATAACTTAGTATGACAAAGTTCTATTGTTAGATTGTACATGTCTGTGTATTTATCTGGATTGCAATGTGGGGGCTCTCTAGAGAGTACAGTATATCCATCATCGAATTGCAAAAAGTCAGAGGTGTGTTGATGTATGCTTTTCGACGGTAAATGCAGTGATGCTGCCGCGATTTCAGTGCTACTACTCGAAAGAGCGTTAAAACCTGATGTACTTCATGTACTGTTGGTATATAAGATGCTTTATTGAAGACAATATATCATCAAAATCCCCGCCATACACAAGATGTGAGCATTTTTATGAGAGTTGAGAGGAGGGAATAAACTGCCAAACGGTTTCGATTAGGGGAGTATTAGGTGTTAAGAGATTATTTGTCAAGATGGCGTTCAATAGCGGCGTCATTCGAGCATCAATATCAGTTTCATCGCATCGTGTAATATCTATATCATCATTGCTATTAATTCTAGCAGTAGTTTTGTCAGCGGAGTCGGCTTTTGGATTTACTACAACAAATACTCATTCACAAACGTCATTTAGTAATTATTGGGGTGCTTCTTCCTCGTTGCCATTTACACCGTCTCATATACCAACAGAATCTCGTATAATAACAAATAATAGACAAAGTAGTATGTCATCATCAACAGCACTAAACTCACAATCCTCACTACCCACCGATGAAACTCTCTCATCACTCCAACAAATTGCAATAATGGCATCAAAGTTGGCAGGAGAAATAATACTAGGTAATGCCGATGGTGCTGATGTATTAAAGACTAAAGATAGTATAAGAGATTTGTTAACGTTGATTGATCCACTTTGTGAAAAGGTGAGTTTGTTGTGAGAAGAGTGTATGTGAGTGATGGGTGTGGGTTGGCGAGTCGGTAATTTTGTGCATATGATATGCACAACTAAACAACTATTACTCTCTTTGCTCACATCACATGCTCAATTATATATAGACAATCCGTGAAACGATACTGGCAGAGTTTCCCGATCATGACTTTCTCGGTGAGCGTTCTTTTGTTGTTCAATCTCTTACTTATATTATAAAGATTCTAATTATATCTCAACATACCAACTTATATGCACTTACTCAACAACAATATAAAATAGGAGAAGAAGATGTACCACCAGGGAAAGAGGCAAGTGCCGCCGCAATCGATGCCAAATTACAAAACAATCCATCAAACTACCTCTGGATTGTTGATCCCATCGATGGTACATCCAACTTTGTTCACGGTATGCCACTCTGTATGCCAAGTATAGCAGTAGCATACAAGGGAGAGGTAGTAGTCGGTGTTATACATGATCCACATCGAAATGAAACATTCACAGCCATTAGAGGACAAGGTGCATATATGAATGGCGAACGGATCAAAGTAGGTGAACAATCAACAATTGGTGATGCCATTATAGCAATGGGTAGTCCACCGGCTGAGGAGAGTATGCAAATGTCATTAGCGGCCTTGCCAATATTAATGCCCAAGGTACGAACGATTCGAATGTTGGGTAGTGCAGCATTAATGTTAGCATGGGTAGCCAATGGTAGATTAACAGCTTATTGGGAGTATGATTTGAGGTAAGCGGATGTTGATATGTGTATACCAATGTGCCACAATTATTCCTTTATATGATTTATGCTCACTATACTACACTAATCGAACCATACACACAATATAAAGTTCATGGGATGTAGCAGCAGGAAGTATATTAATCGAGGAGGCCGGCGGTGCCATGACAGACTTGACGAATGAACGGTGGAATCTAAGAACGAGAAAGATATGTGGTAGCAACGGGGGTAAAGTACATGATCAAATTCTAGAGACATTAGGGGAAGCAGGAGTCGTTTGAATGATAGAAGGAGTGAAGGAGGAGGAGAGGGAGTGAAGTGCACATATGAGTAAAAGGAGGTAGTATCAAACTTCTATCTCGTGTGAACACGGACTTAAGGCGTCACACACAACATTGGTATGGTATTACAAATGGTATTGGTAGTACGATTGGTTGGCTAATGAGAGACTGCACAACGGCTCGCTTGTTCAGATATAAATAGTTGTCTTATACTTGTTGGCAAGAATGGATCAAGTCCACCTCGAAGGAGTATATGTTGAAAACAAACAAACAAAGGAATAAACTTAGAAATCAAATGTACAATACACAAGATATGTATATCGGAAGTTGATATGAATGTATCATATATCTATTATGTATTACACAGACAAAGCAGTAGCACAAAGCATGAGGATACGAGTATATAAAACACCGTATAGAGATCAGAGATGACGCAATAGTATATCACATGATAGTACCGTGCCATTACCATCGTAGGGACGTATCATATCACCATTCATCACCAACCAACCACCATCTCACCAACATTACTACCAAGGATACCCCTCGAGTTGGGAGTGAGTATCCTTTTGTTATTGAACTACTATCTCATCCTACCATCGATTGTATCATATCACCACGCTAATAGCATACATAATGAAGTTTTGATTTGCATTAGTTCAACAGGCCACACTCTATATTTAATTGACAAGCATACCTACCAACAAAACTCGGTATCCTTCAGCCGTAGACTCCAAACTGAGATTAATGATGTGATATGTAGTTGATAATATCCATTACCACCACCAATCCCATCATACCAAGCTTGTATTGTATATAATAATACCCAAGGTAGTACCCTTTAGAACATACTAAAATAGTATATCACGTGTAACTGCTCTTCTTACTACCCATATCGTGGTGAAGAGTAGTATGTAGTATGTAGGTTGCTAGACTCTATGTGACATTACCAAGTGTTGTCATTGGTGGTGGTGGCGATGGTGGTGGTGATGTACATGATAATACACAAGGTAGTACCCTTATATCTTATTCCAAACACTAATGTTGTCATGACTTCTCTTCTACTACCCCTATCAAGTTGATTTTTAGTGTAAAATGATCCTCTCGTCAAGCTCTATCCATTGGTGGTAGTTAGAAAGCCAAATAACAACCTTTTGTCAATCAACTCAACTCGATCAAGGGTTGTTTTGCCAGATTTTGGAGCCGGCGGCAGCCATGGACTCCACCATTTAGTTCTTCTCAGAGGTTAATGTAGATTATTATCATCATCATCATCATACTCATTCGCTATCGCTCATTCGTTATTGACATCGTCGGCTACGCCTCCTCTATCATTAGTTAGTCTCGGCTACGCCTCGACAACTCCATCGCCTACGGCTCCGTCGTTTACATCATAGTCGCTTCGCTCCATGATGTAAAGAAGAAAAGAGAAAGATACTCACGCTGCGCATTCGTATCAACTAACATACTACTCGCTTCGCTCGTACCAATTAACATTATACCCTCATCATAACTATTAACATCAACATCACACGTAACTATTAGCATTACCAACATCCAATCAACCTGTCTCTACTCCATCTACAGTCAACCTTCATGATTCATCAGGTGGTGGTGATGGTGCAGCTTTGCTGTGCCATTCACAACATCCAATCAACATTCTTTCTAATCCATTGCAATCAACCACCGAGGGAGTTGTTGGGAAGATCGACCGATAGGGAGATATTACCAACAACGACCGAGGTGACGACGACGCCGAAGGCCAAAGGAGGAGTGATGGACATACTATTCTAAAGATTGACTGTATTATGTGAGGCGATAGCCGAACTGTGATTGTCTTATATTACTGTTTCTCAATCATTCAAACTTTACTTGCGACACGCAGTGGAGCTGTGAATCTCTTATATATTGTTATTATGTTAGATTGATGTAGAATTTGATTACGATTCTTTTGGTGGTCTTATCATCAAAATCTGATGAGTTCATCTCCACTACCAAAATCTGACCTCCGGCGGTGATTGCAGCCCTTGCTTAAGTTGAGCACTTTTGATTTCGAGGTCGTTTATAGAAGCTGTTAGTACCATAATCGTGTAGATCTCGTTCTTCTGATTCTTTGGAGCTAAGATTCGTCTTCATAACCCTCGTACTTGATGAGAAACATATATCTAAAGATCGATGACTTTGCTTATATGTAGTATCATTAGAAAGAGGATCTTACGCTGATAATGTACAGCTATATATCCATAGAGTACGAGAGATTATCCTCTCTCTTCATTGCAATGATCTGTAGTATCTCTCCGTGACATCATTCTTCTTCAATTTTTGAGATTTGTGGTGAGTTAATGTGACACGACGAGTACCGTATAATAAAGGGCTTACCAAATTAAGAAAGAATCCCTCACTTTTTGCTTCTTTTGATGTGTCATAAACGACCTGAGTACCAGTGACACTCAACGGCCATCTTTTGGCCAACGGTATCTGTCACCCTTTCTCAACTCATCAAATGAAAAATTGCAAAGAGATTGATTGAGATTTGAACGGAGAAGAGGAAGAAGAGTACGAGTTTATAAACAGTGCAATATTGATATACACGGATAAGAGCTTAGAGAGAGTATTAAAGAAGGGTGCACTCTTCAATCAACAACAAACAATCATATCATAACAGCATTATTCTCTCTAATCTAATCATTAATCATGTTGATATATACAACGTCAACGTACGATCATGTATAGCTTGCTCTCTCCACACCATTGTCGTGTAGATGTGTATTACAGTACAACAATATGCTCTCTTCTTCATTGCAATAAAATGTGATACAATATAGTAATGAATCAAACCACTGCCACCATCACCACCAACAACAACAACAACTCTCTACTCTACTAATTGCTTTACAAATACAAATACAAATTCACAAACGTCATTTAATTATTGTGCATCTTCCTCGGCTGTGAAGAGTAGAGAGTTGTTGTTGTTGTTGGTGGTGATGGTGGCAGTGGTTTGATTCATTACTATATTGTATCACA
>Ga0214479_101084_pt1 | contig 12428 bp, 15 predicted proteins | sample M1_20Mar14CPVII9_5_FD_165054 | JGI IMG/M metagenome (GOLD analysis project Ga0214479, IMG submission 165054) | Marine eukaryotic communities from Monterey Bay, California, United States - M1_20Mar14CPVII9sort6BwellE14 | ecosystem: Environmental > Aquatic > Marine > Unclassified | place: USA...
CGCTGTAACCCTTAGAACATACCAACAATTAAACAAACAACAGACGCCAAGAATCAAGGAAAAGTAATTTTGACACCGCGTTCGCCATTCTGTTCCCCATCTGTTTTTTGCCGCCTAAGGACCAACTAAAGGCCCAATGCTAAGTCTGCAGCATTCATTTCGGCACCTGACTTCATCTTTTAAAAAGAGAAACTTAAAACTGACAACCTTGAACTTATTCTGTGAGTTCAACAAAAACCTGACCTACTCAAAATCAATAAATTCAAAAGACTAGTTGCATGAAGATCGCCCGCTTTGAGACCGAACATTTTTTTGCTCAATATGAATTCAACACCCCCTATCAACTTTGCAACTCTGATTGTGAAACCATGTCGATCGAAACATTGCTCGAACTGGCTGATGTTCCGATCACTGACTTTACTAAGCAAACTCTTGGCTACACTGAATCTCAGGGCAATCCAGACCTCAGGCAATCCATCGCGAACACTTACCAGACGTGTCCACCAGGAAACGTCATCGTCTTGGCGACTCCAGTCGAAGGAATCTACCTGACAGCGCGTGCGCTACTGAACCCCGGAGATGAAGTAATTGTTCTTTCGCCGGCCTATGATGCCTTGATTAACATGTTTGAACACGTAGTAGGAAACGAAAATGTGAAAAAATGGAATTTCCATTCGAGCGATGATGGATGGGAATTGAGGCTTGAAGAGCTAACTCAACTATTGTCTCCCAAGACAAAAATGATCGTCGTCAATTTCCCTCACAATCCTACCGGCTACATTCCGAGCCCACAGATCCAGCAAGAAATAGTCGCCATTGCGGAACAAAACAATGTCTGGCTTTTTTCAGACGAAATGTATTTTGGATTGACTCATGAAGGAACCACTCAAATTCCGTCCATGGCCGACCTTTCGCCAAAAGCAATTGTACTTTCCGGGCTTTCCAAAACCTACGGTCTCCCTGGCTTACGAACTGGCTGGCTCGTTGTTCCCGACGACCAACTCATTGACGAGTACATTAACTGGAAATTTTACACGAGCATTTGCTCTCCGGGGCCGTCTGAATTCCTCGCCACAGCCGCCCTCAAAATCTGGAACGAATTACGGCAACGCAGCCTAACCCAAATCAGCTCAAACCTACAAATCGCCGACGAGTTCTTTCATCGATGGCCCAACCATTTTACTTGGAACCGACCTTTAGCTGGGTCTACCGCACTCGTGCGATTTCATGTCAACTCCGTCAATCAGATTACTGCAAGACTCGCGGCAGAAGCCGGTGTTTTAATTCAATCGGGCAAGACTCTCGGCAGCGACGATCAACACATGCGCATCGGATTCGGTCGGGCAGCATTCTCCACCGCCCTTGGCAAATTTGACGACTGGCTGACTGACAATCCGAGGATCGTTGAGAATCAAAAACAATAACCGTTGACTTTCGGTTAAACTTTATGAGTCGTGCTGTTTTAAACAATGACTCCTTTCGCAATCCTTAACGAACTCGCATTCAACCGTGCTCCGTCAACTTAATATCCCCTCCCATGAAGCACTTCGCTGGCCATATCCAAAACCATCAAAATGACCCCACCTAACAGAAGGCATTGATCGTGAAATCTTTATTCAATGAACTTGATTCCACCGATCGCAAATTTGGTTCCGGGTGGATCAGTGGCACTTTGGGAATTCTGCTTTCGAGCATGGGATTGGCCGCCGTCATCGGCTTCCTCTATCCAGACCTTCTTACCCTCCAAGAACTGCGGTACGGATTTTACCGAGAGAATTTATTTTGGATTAGACCACTTCTGTTTTGCGTTCTGACCGTTGCGTATCTGCTTGGGATTACCAACTTAGCACTCCGCAAAAATAAAACGTTAGGATTCACTACTATTGGCCTGGCACTAACAGCGAGTCTCTTGGGTGGCGCCTCTGCCGAATCCGCTCAAGACATCAAGGGAGACGTTTCGTTAGGTCTCGATTTCTTTTTCCTAAACTTAATAATGCTCGGTGCACTATTTATTCCGCTCGAACGGATTTTCAAAAAGGTTGATCAACGGGTATTGCGATACGAATGGCGTGAAGATTTATTATATTTCTTTATCAGTAAACTTTTTATTCAATTCTTAACCCTTCTCTCGCTCGCGCCAGCGCTCGCATTACTGGCGAACACTCAGTGGGCCAGCGGTCTCCGGGAAGCAATCGCCAGCCAAAATATCGGACTCCAAATTTTGGAGATCATGTTCTTTACAGACTTGGCACAATATTGGTTCCATCGCTGCTTTCATCGATTCCCACTACTTTGGAATTTCCATGCAGTTCATCACTCAGCACAGGCCATGGACTGGATGGCTGGCTCAAGAATGCACATCTTCGAAGTCATTCTCCTGCGTAGTTTTACGACCCTGCCGATGTATTTAATCGGATATGCTGAACCGGCGCTTTACGGATATATTCTGCTGGTCTATCTCTCATCCGTATTCATCCACTCCAATATCGGCATCCGGTTTCACTGGCTCGAGTACGTCATTGCCACACCACGATTTCATCATTGGCACCACGGCATTGAAGAAGAAGCAATCAACAAAAACTATGCGGTCCATTTTCCAGCTCTCGATATGATTTTTGGCACCTACTACTTCCCCAAAGACGAATGGCCCAAAGGCTATGGAATCGAAGGCAATCCCGTCCCCCGACATTATTGGAATCAGTTCTTATACCCGTTCTTCAAAAACCGAATGGAGAATAAAACGCCAACTCCCAATCTCGCGGAACGTTTGAACGATTCCCCTACATCCAAAGACACAACCACTCCAAATGACTAAAATTGATTCCAGTAATAACAATCACCATTTGTTTGAATTGCAGGCGATTCAAGTCGACGACAACTCGTGTTGAATTCAAAAGACAATTGTTGATAATCAGAACAATCAATTACCAACCAACGCCTCACCAATAGATGCCGATAGCATCACACCCGGAGAACCGAATGCTCAGCGACAAAATGCAACAGGCACTCAACCAACAAATTAATGAAGAGTTTTGTTCCGCCTTTATTTATCTCGGCATGTCCGCCGAAGCGGATCGCATCGGACTGCCCGGATTCAGCAACTGGTTCAAAATGCAGTACCAGGAAGAGCTCGGGCACGCCGACCGATTCTTTAATTACATTTTGGAGAGAAACGGGTCGGTCGATTTGCTACCTATCGGAAAACCTGAGTTAACCGAAGAAACCCCGCTCAGCTTATTCGAAAAATCGCTAGAACACGAACGGCATATCACTGTGTGTATTTCACGATTAAAAGATCTCGCCCGCGGTGAATCGGATCACGCAACAGACGTTTTCCTGGAATGGTTCGTCCGGGAACAAGTCGAAGAAGAGTCCAATGCTCAAAACGTAATCGATCAATTAAGACTTGTCGGCGACAACGCCAACGGCCTATTCTTAATTGACCGGGAATTGGCAACGCGAACCGCCACTCCAGCTGAATAATTTTGCTTCAAAAACCCGATCTTGTGGCTAAATCATGCCCTCGAAATCTCGCAATAGTAAAACCAACTGGAAGATTGAGCGGCGAGGCGATTTGGCAAAATCTTCGAGAATCTCGAAACCGGCTCACACCATTCTGTCGCCAGAGACACCCTTGAATCGACCTTAAAAACATCTTGCCAGGATTCACAATAAGGAATGGGTGCGAGGCAATGCAAACATGAGTGAAAACATATTTTCTCCGGGCCCGTCCAAAAACACGGTGATGGATGCCAGTAAAAAAATTCGACAAGTACCTCGAAACTGGATCCTGCTTCCCCCGGGTGACGCGGCGCTAACGCGACGAACCAAGGCGGCTGGCGACCACTGGATTGTCAAAGAGAAAAAAGGGAGAAGAAATTACTCCAAGGGCGTATGGGCACCCAAAACTACGATCGAACAAATCCGCAAAGACTTGGCTGCCGAACGTTCCACCGAGAGCTTTGCAAAACGAAAGAAAGCAGCCGCCAAACGCCGCATTAAAATCCAAGCTGAATATGTCGATGATTTTCATGGTGCCGTTGTCACCTTCCTGGATTTCCATCCGAATCACACACAGTTGGCCCGTCGGATGGCGTCTGCCGTAACCCAACACGCAACTCCCGTCGGCAGCGGCACGGTTGCCCGCACAAAAAGAATACCCATTGAACACAGGGCTGAAGCCGCAGTTATCGCCTGGATGCGTCACCAAACCACAGGCTATGACAACATGGTGGTTCAGCGGGTTAAAGGCAAACGGCGTGAGATTAGACGGAAATTGGCGAAACGATCTAAAAAGCTCTTAAGCCAATATCGAGAAGGGGAACCTGTTTCGCAGGATTGCCCGCTTCAAACTGCACTGACGAAAACAGCTTAACCATGCCAGCCGAAAATCGTTGCTGGAATAGATGAAAACGGATCACGGATCTCCTAAACTGTCTCAAAAACAAATACTTCCAAATCGTCAAATTAGACCACTCGAACTGAAGCGATTGAACCATGAAAAACTTGTTACTAATTCTCCTAGTTGGCGTTCTAATTGGCTGCGACACACCCCCGGCAAGCACCACTTCTCAAACAACCACTACCCCTGTTAAGGACAGGATTTTCTCGGCTAAAGATTTCAGCGGAAGCTGGCATGGAATCGCCAAGGTCATTAACAAGGCCGGAAGGTTTGACTGCAATCAACACCTGACAATCGAAGTCGATAGCGATGGCGGAGTCACTGGAAAAATTGGGTGGAGCATTTTGTCAAAGAAATCAGAAACTGATGGCACCAAGAAATTTGGAAACAACTTAGCCGGTGAAGAAGTGGAGAAGCACACCGAAGATATAATTGGCTTGCTAAACACCGAAGATGGCACACTGACAATGGTCGAACAATTTGAATCGGGAACTTTGAAAGGTAAAATGCGAAGCGATGGCTCGCTTGAATTACTAAGGACACAGCCCGGAGAATTTCACGTCGTCACGCATGCTATTCTTAAACTCGAGCAAAAAGAAAACGATTAGTACGGCTCATTCAATACAGTAAAATGGCCCGCAATAGGGCAACTAAAAGCTATTCTGGATTTTCAAGAAGGTTTTCTAGCGCGGCGCATCACACGTTTTTGGCTTTCAAAGCTATCCGTTCTGATTTTCCGTGGATGTTGTTGTGACGGCCGCCTATATTATCCGTCGGGCTTGATGCCGTGAAATTCTGAGAAAAGGTGTAACCCATGAGCCGCCCGCTATCTCAAGAAGAGCACAGAATTCTTAAGATAATTCAAACTCACTACGGATCGCATAATTCAGAGCACTCAATTACCTGGCTCGAAGGCAACGAAGCTTCTCTATGGATTAAAGACCGCACTGGGACGCCTCTACTAGTTGCACAACTAACGAATCTAGCCAATTGGCGGACTGATGGTACGATCGCCGACGATTCAGGGCTACGCGACTGGTTACAAATCGAATCTAAATAACCAAAAACACAGAATCCAGGCTGCAATATTAAAATTACTATTAAACCAAATCTGGAGATTGCCAATGTTAAACGTAAGCTTGGATAGCTCAGTTGGAATTGCAACTCTTGAGCCCGAGGGTAACTTGACGGCAGGTGACTTTAGCGCTGCCGCGGACGTGATCGACCCCTACTTAGAGAAGATGGGTGAACTCAAAGGCATCATTATTTACACCAAGTCGTTTCCCGGTTGGCATTCTTTTTCATCGCTGGTCGCTCATTTGAAATTTATCAGAGAACATCATAAGAAAGTAACTCGCGTTGCTTTTGTCACAGATTCACCAATTGGAAATATCGCGGAACAAGTCACCAGTCACTTTGTTAGTGCGGAAATAAAAAGCTTTGAATTCTGCGATCTTGCCAGCGGCAGAGAGTGGATACTCGGCGAAAACAATCAGTAATTAAGACAATTACCCAACCACAACCATCACCTGCAATCAGATTGATTATCTCGCTTCGAAAACTAGAAGAACGTTATGACGCTGAAGATGCTTAATTAATTCCACCAATTTTAATACACCGTGACATGTGAGTTGCGGTTCAAAAATCATGAAGAAACACGAATGGCGTGAAAAAACCGAAGACGGGGAAGTCCGCTTAGTGACTGCCTCGCGGCACGCCGGTAAATGGCAACTCCAATCCCGACTTAAAACGGAAACGGAATGGACGAAGTTTCCAAAAATATCACTGGAAGATCTTGAGTCTCTTCGCGAGGTTATCTGGAATAAATACCAGAGAAGTCGCGTGCCTCATGGTCACGTTCTAGAAATTGACAAATTGATTGCAGACACAAAAAACAGATAACTGGATGCACTTACTGCACATTTATTTTAAATGCCGGCATCGCGTTAGCGGTTCGACTTGGATTGATTCTCCCTGAGCTCTATTTTACCTGCCTAACCCGACCACGGTCGTCCCCGCAAGTTGAGTGTCGATTTTATTTTGGCGGAGTCTAATCCAAGTCAAAAGCATAGGTAAAACTCGACGCTCCCCAAGAGGTAACATCCAGTTTCAGTCGATAATTCACTGCCACAAATTCAGGCTGAACTCCCAATTGGCTATCCGCTCTTTTTTTATTGAAATCCCACCGTTTGAAGCCAATATCCTTTAAGGGCTGACGAATAGTCGATGTGAACTGACTTTTAAAACAGCTTGCAAATGGCGGAAATCCCAAACCACAACTGGTAACGCATTAACAATCTCAAGTCCCCAACTATTCGATTGCTACTAACATGTATGAAAACGCAACTTTGATTACCAATGAAATCACTAGCCGACCCGTTCTCGATGGAATCGCGCTCCAAACCAAGCCATTACCTTTATACACGACCGATCCTAGCCAAAATGGCTCCATTTTTACGTTTGCAATACTGCTCAGTTGCTTCAACCTAAAAAACTCTTTGCCAAAAAGAACAACCCAGCCGAAATTCTGCTCGGACACTCCGGCTCAATTTTTTGCACGAGAACAGAGACTGACCTAGTCTTCATCGCATGCAATGAACACGATACGACACGCGACCTTACAAATGAGCTGATCCGATTCCCATTGTCTGATCTGACTTCCTGTGACTTTGATAATTATCCGCGCTCGAGTGAAGTGAGGTTTCAATTCAAATCAGGTCAGCAATTCTCGCTCCACTTCGTGGGTCAACAAAGTGACGTTGTTAAATTCATCGCTACCTTGACCGATTAGTTTTGCGGATCTCACCTTCAAAAGAATCACCGCATCGTTTGAAATTGGACAAATAAAAATTGCTTTGCCTGGATGACAGCGGGCGACGCGAGCTAATAGCATGGCATTTATTCCGATGCCTGGAAACAACCGGAGTTCATCGCATTTGATTTTCCACTTCTATCTAGTGCGAAGGCGATCCAAATTAACAACCAATCATTCGATATCGCCACTCCCGCTGTCATTCTTATCTAATCCAACGACAAAGTTCTATACACCTATTCTTGCTAAGTAGCAGTCGCCAACCTAACGCTAATTGCGTGATCGGGATACCGAGACACGATAGATCGCTGTAGAGTAAAAGGCCAAAATCAAAATGGCGGGCGTTTCTCCGAGTGCGATTCGTGGATTCGAATTACTGTGATACACCTAATGGTGAATCCTCGGAGTAGTTGCGACACAACATGAAATCTCGGCACAACCACCCGATGTCAGCGAAACTGAACTCGCAATCCTTACTTTCTATATAATTAATCGATGATTCCGGCTTATCGATCGTTGCTTTTATTAGTGATCCGAAGAGTACATTTAAATATGACGAAAAAAATTGACCGTCAGCGTATACCTCGATTCGTGGGATCGTGTTGTTTCCTCGGGCTGACACTAATCGGAATCGTGTTTATCTCCAACGATCAACAGGTCTCACCGTTTTTTGGATCACTGGCCTTACTTGCTTACTCGTTGCTTAGTTCAATTTTGATTGTGGGGATAACATCTCGCCTCTATCGCCATCACGAACTTAAAAAACTGAAATTTGATTTAGCAAGTTTGATTTTACTTACCGTCTTACTGGCTTTGCCATTCGGTCTCTCGAACACACTCTGGGAACATTTCATGTTGGATTACTCCGCAGAAATGAAAGACAATAAAACGATGGTACTTCTATTCTTGACCGCCGCCGCAGCCTTCCTTTTTCTACCCATTTTCTTTGTAACGGAAGCGCTGCTTTCTTGGTGCACTCTGGCGATTCAAACCTACCGATCAACAGACCGTGCGAATCCATAAATCACAGAAGGCAAGCTGGTGGATTGTGGCAGGTTGTCTTTCCGCTCAATCCAACAACTAAATTGATGTTGTCCGATGCTTGCGAAATCGGAAAGATCTGCAGAAGGAGGTTCGTGTTTTAGCATTGAACCGTAGAACTGGCATACCCTTTTGGCTGAACAGAACGTTAACGTGGCCACCCCCGATATTCCCTTCGCCCGGCCCAAACGAAATACCTGAAGAACAATTACTTCGGGCTTTTGCTGGTTCGAAGGCGTGGTGGTAGTTACAATCTTCATACTACATTCATCTGCGATATCCGTGCTGTTGTCTCTGAAACCAGAAGTACCAGACGAATACCACGCTTCATGAAATCTAAATTCTCAAACAACGAATTAAGAACGCAAACACCCAACCCCAATTACCAAGGGTTATGGTGTTGGGAGTGCCAGGCACATACGGCTTATCATTCTCATTCGAAAACTCGGCAGGTTTGCAGTAACGACGGGCCATCGAGGCTAACGACGTACACAACCTTTACCTGCGAGTTCTGCCAAAAGAAAATGTACACACCACAGGCGGTGGACCCGATCGTGTTTAAACGGCCCGCCGAACGGGGCTGTCTCTGGATTTATTGGATTTGTGCCACAATAGCATTGCCTATCTTTTGTTGGTTTCTCGTTGCTAGTCCGATCGCCAACCTCGCTCTGATTCTCGCTATTTTTCTCCCCACAGCAGCGACGGTGATTGGCTTACCTTGGCTGATCATACGATGGAGCACAAAAAAATATGCGATCTGGAAATCCTGGGCAGTAGAGCGGGGGTGGAAAGAACCCAAACGAAAAAAGCGATTGAAGATGGATTTCAGGCAATTTTGATGGAATACCAAAGCCACCAGTCATTCCGACACGTTCGCTTGGACCTCGTATCGTCGACCGCATCAAAGCGATAATAGCGAGAGGAATCGAAGTCTAAAGAATTGCCGCGAGTCGTTACCCACACCGGCGTTGGTCGAAAAAACCAGGTGCAGGAACCCCAATTAAAACACCAATCATGCAGAACCCACACATCCCCGTGGGCGCTACGGCGACGCGCAGCAATGACAAGGAGTATTCGAATCACGAACCAAAATGTCAGTTCACCGCTCGGAAATTTGAATCGGATTGGCGTTGAGTGAAATCATGGTAAGCGCCGAAAATCAAAAACCTAACGAATCAATCTCATCATCGCTCACCACCAATTGGTCGGTGGCGTCGGCCATTTTGATCGCTTCGGCAATGGCCCGTTTCATCCACGCATCAGCTTCCTGATCGCCAACTTGCCCCGAAACGATATAGGCCGAATAGATTCGAGACGCCGCGTGAAAAACAGCCGTCTCGGTAGGCTGCATCTTGAGATTTTTTTTCATGGAAAACTATGGATAAATAATTAGAACGATAGATGAACGCGATTCTCACCACGGCCAGCAATGACTTTTCTCTGAATCCGGATGTCTGAGATTCAGCATTTGCCAACTCGTATTCAAAATCAGCCAATGCCTGCTGCGATGGATTGCCATAATAACGGGGCGGTCACTGGCTCGCAAATGCGTTTGCCCCGTTAAAAACCGAGAGGGTAAAAGTCAGACGTGTATTTCGAGTGTTCCAGGTTTGCTTGCACCAACAATAACAAATAGCAAACAAACGATAAAAGAAGCAAGCTAAGGGTTATTTGAAATCGACCCGGTAGGTTAATCCGTTGCGTCTTTTCAATTTGCCCGTTTCAGCAGCATCCAGCGACGGACAAAAGCGTAAGAATTAGCAAATATCTGATAATGGTAAGTTTCTCTCAGTTGCTGGAATGCCCGGCTGCGTAACACGGTGAAGTATGAGATCGATTGTCGGTCCGAAAGTCATTTTGCAAGGAGGTATGGGTGGATAGTGAGTTCGCTGGCGAAACAAAAATAGCTCTCTCGTTCTGGCCGATTGAGTGAAAAGACGCACCCTCTGAAAAGAGGTCGCATGAATGACGCATAGGAACGGTCAAAAACAATCAACGACGATAACGCAAACGCTTTTATCCCAATAAAAAGACCCTTAGCGGCTACCGCTTGAAGGGGAACCACTAAGGGTAGTAGTAGGCGATATTGGACTTGAACTTGCCCCTAAAACACGGGCAAAAGCAGCAAGTCAACAAAAGTTGACGCCAAATGCGACGCCATCTGACTTGGCTCTCTTGATTCAATCAAGCCTATCGCCAAAACAAGTCCAAGAGTTAATTAGACTGCTCTCTAATACTGCGAGTCTCTAAAACTAAATCTTCGTTAATATGGTGCTTGCCGTATAATTCCATAACGAATTAAAGGCAAGTCATTAATCGACCGGCGTTTTATCGGCTAAAAGCTTCCATCGGTGTTTTTTTACTTTGTTATTATGGAGCAAGCAGACTTAAAACACCTTAATTTCACGTTTGACTTCTCACCCCTCGGTTTTTAGCGAGGCAAACGCATTTGCGAGCCAATCATCGGCCCGTTATTATGCCGGTACCTTTATAATAGTTGTTATCACGCTCAGCCAAACACACATGAAACTGCCGCCAAACATCCGACTAATTTACGGTTACAGGTACTTCGATGGTGGTACGATCCGCTTGCACGCTACCGACGACAACGGCGCGCCATTCGAAATCCAACTCAACCAACACCTTCTGTCGGGCTCAACTGCTCCCGGCCGGTTGTTTTATAACGGAACGCTAGTCGGTGTCCGCTCTGATTGCGAAAACGCACTGCTCAGAATCCTCGAAACGGCAAAAATACAGATCGAAGAGGGGGCAACGCCGGTTAACGATTCGAATTACATTGGACCACCTGTCGAAACAATTCAAGCTGCGATCGAATCCCACATTCATAGTATAAATCATCTGCGTACCTCGATAATCGACTTCGTTCGATCTGACCGATATATTGAAATCTCCAAACACGGCGTTCAACCATAACCGAACGAACAGATTTCAACGCCACAAACGCGTGATAACAATGTGATGCACGCGAAGCCGGACTTGCGCGTTTTTTTGGAATGGATGATCGCTGGTTCCGACTCGGTGATCACGGACGTTCTGTCGCTCACGTAGTCCTGCCGTCGAATGGAAATGATTGAACCTGAAGAACATGCCAGCCCAGATGGCTTACTTAAGCTGGCCGTCGAATCACTCAAGGATGGTGATGTCGCCATCGGGTTTCGTGGGTATCCCTGGCATACTCACGCGGACATCCTTGCTTCAATCAGCGCAATGAACGAAACTGATGCTGTCCGACAATTCATAGACGATGTGCTGAATGACCGATCGCTGATTGCCGTACAAATCATCGACAATGCCATTCGCGACGTTTGGATCACGGATGATCCAGCAAACGAATGCAAATACAAACAGTCAAACGAAGAACTTCAATTCCGTTACTGGTCGGGCCGTGGGTACTCGCCCAATGCCGACAACCCCTCCCGGTAACGCGATTCCGATTCACCGCGACAGAACAAAACAATGCACCGGAGTTGCCGTCCGGGCCGAATCTGAAATCAAAGTCGCTGGCGGCAACCCGGTGATTGTGGTCGTTATCCGACGCTCAGCACTAATGACAAAACCAATCGCAAAGTGCCCGTTCTGTCACGCTGAAGCTCCGCCAGATCGCAATGGTGACTGCCAGGCCTGCCACCGAAACATTGTCGATATCAAAAAGGACCCACTGGAACAATTACAGTTCTATTGTGTCGTCTGTAATGAATTTTTCTTCTCTTGTCGCGACGATACTGGATATGATCAGGCTCCTTGTCCAGAATGCGGTGATTTGTCTAATACAACTGACTTTTTTGCCGGGGAGCACGCTCGAAACCAAGACACAAATACATTTTCACTTTATCTAATATTGAAAATTGCAGTCATCTTATTTCTATCAGGACTAGGATGGGCGATAATCAGCAACTTATTTTAGGCATATTTCCGAATGGAAAAATTCGGATAACAATGCGATGGACCCAAGCCGACTTGCATTTGCAATTGGGTCATTAACTGAACGAAACCACAAGACGGTCACTCGGCCGGGTCATCTTGGTCGTTATCACGCTTAGAGTCCTAATGCTCATGTCGCACGAAAACACATTTGCTGAGCGGGATCTTACCGAACGCGAACGCCTTACCGCTCACTGGCTGCTTGAGAATGGCAACGCAGATGCGGCACAG
>Ga0214479_101086_pt1 | contig 12399 bp, 6 predicted proteins | sample M1_20Mar14CPVII9_5_FD_165054 | JGI IMG/M metagenome (GOLD analysis project Ga0214479, IMG submission 165054) | Marine eukaryotic communities from Monterey Bay, California, United States - M1_20Mar14CPVII9sort6BwellE14 | ecosystem: Environmental > Aquatic > Marine > Unclassified | place: USA...
ATGATGCTGCTTGAAAGTAAAATAGCTATATAATGGAGTCTCCTGCAATTAAGAACAGAGATCCAAAGAGCTCCTCTTCTGCTGCTGTTGCTGCGGCTGCTGATCTAAAGATAGGATTCGTTTCATCGTATCATTGACATCAACAGCTTGCAAATGAGATATATTCGTACCAAACTTAGTTTGCACACTCGTCTCAACTCTTTTTGCTACTGCATCAGCTCCCCACTCCTTGAAACACTTTATGGAATGCATAAACAATGCATATGCGTCTGAATGATTACCTTGTTCATGCATATACCCCCCTGCCAATTCACTAGCAATAGCTTCCTCGTGTATAAACTTGTGCTCATGAGCAGATCGTATTGAGCTAAAGTAGAGTGGCCCTGCAGCATCTAGATTGCCCATTGTGTGCATCTCCATCGCCTCGAGTAGTTGTACTTTGTTCTCCCAATTCCAAGACGAATGTTCGGCCAAACTGCGAATCCTTGTCAATACAGATTGACCTCTTTCAATTAGTTTTGTCTTTGTTTCGCTTACAGCACCTATTGCAATTGTAGCCTTTATCACTGGACACATAATAGGACATACAAGCTCATCGGGCGGCTCTCTAGTCAGCTTCTCTTTGTCATCTTCAATTACTTTGGTATTATCATAAGCCAATACAGCACGCTTGAATGGTGGTACCTTAAACCCTTTCAATCCCGAGCTTCCATTACCATTCTTAATCTTAGTATTGAGATATTCATCCTCATTTACGGCCTCTTGTAACGCTATCATTGAGTCGATGTCTTCCGATTTGACAAGCCAAGTGTAGAATTCGTCAACGCTGCCCTTGATACACTGATGTTGTGATTGCAAAAAGATGAGCAGGGGATCATTCTCAATCAAATCGGCAGTAGGTAGTTTCTTGGATGCCTTGATTCCGATTTCAGAAAGTACATCTTTCTGTGGCAACTGGTTGTTGCAATCTTTCACTGACTGTGGTTCAGCTAAAGTACTAGGCACGGCCTCTTTCTCAACAAGGTGTGACAACATATAGCATGCCAACCCTTCGAGGAAGATACCGATGCATAACAATGGTCGTAGTTGCAGCTTCATTTCAGCAATTGTACCTGATATATTCGTATCATCGAGTAAGTTGCTACTAAATTGCTGAAAGAGTATTGACCGTTCTAGCTTGTTGATCTTGCTCACGATTTGAACTATTAAATTTGAGTTATCTTTGGCAAGAAGTTCTGCTTCAGAGGGTATCAACTTCTCCACTCGACCAGCATGCAGAGTATGCAACCCTTGTTGTAGAGCGATAACTTGGGTGTGAAGTAGTATATAGCCAAAAAGAAAGTCTGACTTTCCGTCTTTCATCATCTTGACATAATCATCTTTGACAGTTGCTTGGACAGCGCGTAGATTCTGGCCAGCGAGGTAGTTCATTGTTATTGACATCAGTAGGTTCAAGCGCTCGGATAGGAAGTCACCAAGCTGCTGACCAGCTTTGTATCCTATATGATGTGCTTCAGCAGTAGATTGAAGTGGTTCAGAATGGAACAAGATTGTATTGTAACATATTGAGATCACCATTGGCTTGTATTTCGATGACGATGCATTCTTCTCAATTAACTTCAGTGCTAGTCTTCCTGCAGTGTTGTATTTTATAGGTGGGGTTAGAATGACAAACATAATAAGATTCAAGCCATGTGTAAAGAGAACAATGTTGCAGTATACAATCATGATAGAATGAACACTCACCTAGCCTGCAAGCTTTCTCAACTTTACCCATTGCAGCAAGCATTGATCCAAAATACACGAACGAAAAGGGGGATGTAGGAGTTTTCCCCTTTGCCATGGTAAGCTCAATCATCCTCAAAGACAGAGAGCCAAGAAGGTCAGGCTTGATGAAATATATTACTTGAATGAGGTCAGAGTATAGTTGATGTAATGCCACAAACTTTTTATCTTTGTTGTCTTGCATATTGAGGAGGGATACATCAGATCGATCATGTAATACTTTGTTCATATCATCAATATCTGTCATCAATGTACTTTCTCCCATGGGTCGAGGAGCCGCCTCTCCAAGCTTGGTTAGTATGTCGAGTATAGATTCCATTGATTCTTGCAATTTGTTTGCACTCTGAAGAGATTTGGCAGCAACAGACAAACCTGTATTCAAAGGTTAGAGAGAAACATTGCAGAGTAAGAGTGATGGTTAGCCATCATATTCATTGGATAAAAAGAAGAAGCTTAATATCAGAAGAAGCATGATGTCACATAAGAGCAGATACTTACAATTTAGACTGTCATCGAAGCATTTGGCATGAGCTACCACTTCTTCCACACGAGATTTCACTACTGATCTCTTATTCAGAACACAGGCAGCCTCGGCTGCCGAATCGAACAAATCAATAGAAAGTTCATACTGTGATGTCCATTTATCATCGCCCAAGTACGAAATACCGTGTTCAAACAATGTGAATGCGGTTGTATAGTCAGAGAGGGCAATCGAGAGTCGACCTGCTTTCAGGTTCAGACCTGCTATCATGCTCTTCTTGTGAGGATCGTCAACTATATCTGGTCCTCCGTGGTTTATTTGGGTGATGGAGGTGAAGAAGAGCTGCTCATTGATTGCATTATCATCTCCTGATGTATCAAGGTAAATAGCTAGGCCATATCTCAGGTGATCTTTTCGTCTATGTTCTTTTGATTGTAGTTCATATGCTAGAGTAATTGAGAGGAATGGAGAATTATGAATATGTGTCTGGCTTAAGAAAGAAGAGTGAACATAATTGACAGTGAGAACGATCTGATATATACTTACCTGCCTCCTGGATCTTGTCGTGTGCAAAACGAAACTTTGCACCATCGTCTTCCAACTTGTCCATAAACCCCTTCTTCGATACTTGGTTCAGTATGTTAAACAAATCAACATTGAGATCCTTCGATAAGATATCAAGCACATCCTTCTGGATACTAGATCCTAAACACGAAACAACTCCCAAGCCAAGCTGAAGATCTGCATGCAACCGCTTCATCTCCTTTGTCAACAGGGCTACCACAGAAGGAGAGACAGTCTCCTGTGAAATCTTCTCCATATTCCAAGCCCATCTTGACAAAGTCAAATTAACATAGATATATCCTTGCCCGTGCAAGGATCCCAGCAGCTGAGTCAGAAACAAAGGATTGCCCCTCGATTTATGATGCAGAACAGCTGACAGTGGACGTGTAATGCGTGGACTGAGGTGCAATGTTTCCGAGACGAGACTGTTGACACTTTCAACACTCAGATCTCCCAACACTACACTGTCCAGAGAGAAGATTGATAATGAGCTGAGCCAGGCACCAAAAGGCGTGTTGTGATAGTCCTCATCGTCTCGGTGACAAAAGATGAAGAAGGCAGGGAAGAAGCCTCCACCAGCGCAGGCCTTTGCGCTGAATAGCAGCTGACTAATCAACAACAACGATGCATCATCGGCGAATTGAATGTCATCCATAAACAGCGAGATTGGCCGCTTGGAATGGGATGAGATGATCCTCAGAAGCTCTCCAAACAGGTATCTCATACTGACCGCTATATCTACACAGCCACCGGAGGGGGTTCCGATAAGTTGCCTCCAGCAGGATGGCAAAAGCTTCATAAGATTGGGCACAACCCCCATGAGAAGACCTGCTTGATTGCCAAGCGAAGCCTGCAACTCATATTCAACCAACAACAAATCATTAGGAGTAGCTCCTTCCACGAACTCATCACAAAGCGCGTTGAACAACTCCCCAACTGCTTGTAGTGGCTTAGAGTTCAACTGATTCTGCTCAAACTTTGCTGCACAGAAGAGCCCATTCGACTCACTTGTCAGTCTCAGGGCGTGAAGTGCAAGACGTGACTTCCCAACCCCAGCCCCTCCTGAGATGATGACACCTCTCGATGTCTTTTCACTCATGTACTGTTGATATAACCCACCCAACCTTGTCTCCTCATCTTTTCTACCGTAGAGCTTATCACATATCAATAACGTTGGGAGGGAACTTTTCACTTGAATGTCGTCGAGATAGCAATTTGGGTCCTCAACCATGAGTGTTAGATCTCGTCTAAGATCTGCAAATGAAGAATATGCATCATCCTCACAATAATCACCCTTGCTACAGTCGAGAAGGTTCTTCACGAGGGTGCATATCGACCGTGGTGCTCCCTTCCCCTCGAGCTTGGCAATACAATTCGATATCTTATCCCCTTCGCCAGTGGTTGATAATCTTTTCTGTGGACGAGTAGTATCAGGATGTTGTTTACTCTCCGAAGTATTAAGATCAATGCCCTGAGCAAAAGAAGAAGGTGCATTTAATAATGATGGCATATCCTCAATAAGTTGCTCTTGATCTGCAGAGAATAATTCATATAAAATCAACCCCACGGCAAATAATCTTGATTGAACAGTTCCAATATCAGAAATGCCGGTCTCACTATTCATTATCCAAACAAAGTCTGGCATTAGATAGAAGAAGATATTTTTCGAAACTAAACTCGCAAGAGGTATTGACTCATTCTCCTTCTCTTCTGATTCAATAATGTAATCTATTATCATGAGGGCAATTAGTATTGCTGATTTGATATATTCATTGCTACTGTTGGTACTGGTTGTCATATCTTTTGCAAACTTTAATTTGGACCTTTCAATCCACTGCAGTAGGGATATAGAATCAGAACCTTCTTTGTTCTTTGAACAAGATACATTCGTACTAACTCCCGAGGCCATTCTCGGCTGAGTATTCGGTTGGTTTGGCATATTAATATGTGGCATATGTGATTGTGATGATTGTGATGGCATCATACTGTTTTCTGTAGTAACACTTTGCTGTTGTTGCTGATGGTGCAACATTTTCTGCTGAAGTTGCTGAATCTGCATTTGTAATATGTCATGCTGTTGTTGTAAAGAAGTATAATCTTCTTGCTGCTGTCCTTGTCCTGATGCTGGCTGCTGCTGCTGCAAACCGGGCGGATTATTATAACTCATCGGTACAGAATTAGCACCAGTATTTGGGTATTGCAACTCAGCGCCCCCACTTAAACCTCCTACTACATTATTACTATTGCTGGTATCCAAATCCTCAACAAATAATTGCATTACAATACTAAATATCTTTTCATAATCTATACATGTCCATACGTTATTCGCAGCATCTGTTTCAATTAGAAACCGACCCGGTGGATTTAAGCCATGTATATATTGGATAATATTGTTAATAATATTGCATTGTTCCATATGATTATTAATGTTTGATACAAAGTTATGTTTCTGTGTATTGATTAATAATTGGAATTGTTGATTACCACCCGAAGAATGAGAGGTGTTTGGTTTTAGATTATATTCTTTAGTGAATAGGACATCCTGTTTTTTTAAAGAAGTGTAGTACATAATGCAATTTGCAATTGGGACAATGAGACATTATATTAGACGGTGTATACTTAATAAATAATATCATAGTACATTGTGTGATGGTTGGCAGAAAGCAAAGAATTAAAACTACTTACATTTAACTGTGGTATAATTGAAGTCATATTATATTGTAGTCTTGTAGTAAAAGAGGAGATGATTGAATAATCATTAAATAGATACATAATAGAATCATACAAAAAGAAATCAAAAACCCCTGCATGCACATAATTATATCTCTATTATGCTGAAAGCAGTCGCGCAGTGGTGTCAAAACACTATTGCGAAGAGCTCATGCGAATTTTCTGTGTCTCAACTCACCAGGTGGAACATAGGTACCTACATACCTATGTAATAATGCGTTGGTCAACTTAGTCTCTATCAACTCACCTATACCTACTATACAATGTTATTACACCACATGAACATAGAATGTGAGTTTAGCTGTTTATGTAATCTTTTCTCTGTGCCTTTATTTCTCCCTTTCTAACAAGATATAAAGTCTTGATATCATTAAGGTCGATGGTATCCTAGGATACCTCAAATAAATATAGTAATCTTTCTGCTCCGTATGCTGCTAGATAATAGATAAGTAGGTACTTAAGGCAAAAGTGACCCCCATATGATTTTTACAGTTACGATTAAATCTTCAAGTTACTCAAGTCCAACTAGACTCCTCTTCTTCTGCTGCTGATCTAAAGATATGATTCTTTTCATTGCATCACTGACATCAATAGCTTGCAAATGAGATACTTTGGCACCAAACTTGGTTTGTACACTCATCTCGACTCGTTTTGCTACTGCATCAGCTCCCCACTCCTTGAAACACTTTATGGAATGCATAAACAAAACGTATGCATCTGAATGATTACCTTGTTCATATGAGTACTCCCCTGCCAATTCACTAGCAACAGCTTCCTCATGTATAAACTTATGCTCACGAGCAGATCGTATTGAGCTAATGTAAAGCGGCTCTGCAGCATTCAGATTGCCCATTGTGTGCATCTCCATCGCCTCGAGTAGCAGTACTTTGTTCTCCCAATTCCAAGACGAATGTTCGGCCAAACTACGAATCCTTGTCAATACAGATTGACCTCTTTCAATTAGTTTTGTCTTTGTTTCGCTTACAGCACCTATTGCAATTGTAGCCTTTATCACTGGACACATAATAGGACATACAAGCTCATCGGGCGGCTCTCTAGTCAGCTTCTCTTTGTCATCTTCAATTACTTTGGTATTATCATAAGCCAATACAGCACGCTTGAATGGTGGTACCTTAAACCCTTTCAATCCCGAGCTTCCATTACCATTCTTAATCTTAGTATTGAGATATTCATCCTCATTTACGGCCTCTTGTAACGCTATCATTGAGTCGATGTCTTCCGATTTGACAAGCCAAGTGTAGAATTCGTCAACGCTGCCCTTGATACACTGATGTTGTGATTGCAAAAAGATGAGCAGGGGATCATTCTCAATCAAATCGGCAGTAGGTAGTTTCTTGGATGCCTTGATTCCGATTTCAGAAAGTACATCTTTCTGTGGCAACTGGTTGTTGCAATCTTTCACTGACTGTGGTTCAGCTAAAGTACTAGGCACGGCCTCTTTCTCAACAAGGTGTGACAACATATAGCATGCCAACCCTTCGAGGAAGATACCGATGCATAACATCGGCCGCAGTTGCATCTTCATTTCAGCAATTGTACCTGATATATTCGTATCATCGAGTAAGTTGCTACTAAATTGCTGAAAGAGTATTGACCGTTCTAGCTTGTTGATCTTGCTCATGATTTGAACTATTAAATTTGAGTTATCTTTGGCAAGAAGTTCTGCTTCAGAGGGTATTAACTTCTCCACTCGACCAGCATGCAGAGTATGCAACCCTTGTTGTAGAGCGATAACTTGGGTGTGAAGTAGTATGTAGCCAAAAAGAAAGTCTGACTTTTCGTCTTTCATCATCTTGACATAATCATCTTTGATAGTTGCTTGGACAGCGCGCAGATTCTGGCCAGCGAGGTAATTCATTGTTTTAGATAGCTGCAAATTCCACCTTGAGGTCAGGAAGTCGCCAAGCTGCTGACCAGCTTTGTAACCTATATGATGTGCTTCAGCAGTAGATTGAAGTGGTTCAGAATGGAACAAGATTGTATTGTAACATACTAAGATCACCATTGGCTTGTATTTCGATGACGATGCATTCTTCTCAACCAATTTCAGTGCTAGTCTTCCTGCAGTGTTGCATTTTATAGGTCGGGTTAGAATGATAAACATAATAAGGTTTAAGCCATGTGTAAAGAGAACAATGTTGCAGTATACAATCATGATACAATGAGCACTCACCTAACCTGCAAGCTTCCTCAACCTTACCCATTGCAGCAAGCGCCATTCCATAATAAGCAAACGAAAAGGGAGATGTAGGAGTCATACCTTTTGTCATGGTAAGCTCGATTGCCCTAAGAGACACAGACCCAATAAGGGCAGGCTTGACAAAATATAAGACATGAACTAGGTCCGAATATAACTGATGCAAAGCGACAAACTTTTTATCTTTGTTGTCTTGAATATTGAGGAGGGAGTCATCAGATCGATCATGTAATACTTTGTTCATGGTATCAATTGCCTTCATCAGTTTACCATCTATGGCTCTAGGAATATCCTCTCCAAGCTTAGTAAGTATGTCGAATATAGATTCCATTGATTCTTTAAATTGATCAGTGTTTTGAAGGACTTTAGCAGCGATGGACATACCTGTATTCAGAAGTAAAGGAGAGACATTGCAGAGTTGGTCATTATGTTGTTCATCGGATAAAAAAGACGAAGCATTGTGTGAAGCTACTTACAATTTAGACTGTCATCGAAGCATTTGGCATGAGCCACCACTTCTTCCACACGAGTGTTCACTACTGATCTCTTGTTCAGAGCACAGGCCGCCTCTGCTGCCGAATCGAACAAATCAATAGAAAGTTCGTACTGTGATGTCCATTTATCATCGCCCAAGTACGAAATACCGTGTTCAAACAATGTGAATGCGGTTGTATAGTCAGAGAGGGCAATCGAGAGTCGACCTGCTTTCAGGTTCAGACCTGCTATCATGCTCTTCTTGTGAGGATCGTCAACTATATCTGGTCCTCCGTGGTTTATTTGGGTGATGGAGGTGAAGAAGAGCTGCTCATTGATTGCATTATCATCTCCTGATGTATCAAGGTAAATAGCTAGGCCATATCTCAGGTGATCTTTTCGTCTATGTTCTTTTGATTGTAGTTCATATGCTAGAGTAATTGAGAGGAATGGAGAATTATGAATATGTGTCTGGCTTAAGAAAGAAGAGTGAACATAATTGACAGTGAGAACGATCTGATATATACTTACCTGCCTCCTGGATCTTGTCGTGTGCAAAACGAAACTTTGCACCATCGTCTTCCAACTTGTCCATAAACCCCTTCTTCGATACTTGGTTCAGTATGTTAAACAAATCAACATTGAGATCCTTCGATAAGATATCAAGCACATCCTTTTGGATACTAGATCCTAAACACGAAACAACTCCCAAGCCAAGCTGAAGATTAGCATGCAACCGCTTCATCTCCTTCGTTAACAGGGCTACTACAGACGGAGAGACAGGCTCCTGTGCAATCTTCTCCATATTCCAAGCCCATCTTGACAAAGTCAAATCGATATAGATATACCCTTGCCCGTACAAGGATCCCAGTAGCTGAGTCAGAAACAACGGATTGCCCCTCGATTTATGATGCAGAACAGCTGACAGTGGACGTGTAATGCGTGGACTGAGGTGCAATGTTTCCGAGACGAGACTGTTGACACTTTCAACACTCAGATCTCCCAACACTATACTGTCCAGAGAGAAGATTGATAATGAGCTAAGCCAGGCACCAAAAGGCGTGTTGTGATAGTCCTCATCGTCTCGGTGACAAAAAATGAAGAAGGCAGGGAAAAAGCCTCCACCAGAGCAGGCCTTTGCGCTGATTAGCAGCTGACTAATCAACAGTAACGATGCATCATCGGCGAATTGAATGTCATCCATAAACAGCGAGATTGGCCGCTTGGAATGGGATGATATGATCCTCAGAAGCTCTCCAAACAGGTATCTCATACTAACCGCTATATCTACACAGCCACCGGAGGAGATTCCGATAAGTTGCCTCCAGCAGGAAGGCAAAAGTTTCATAAGATTGGGCACAACCCCCATGAGAAGACCTGCCTGATTGCCAAGCGAAGCCTGCAACTCATATTCAACCAACAACAGATCATTAGGAGTAGCTCCTTCCACGAACTCATCACAAAGCGCGTTGAACAACTCCCCAACTGCTTGTAGTGGCTTAGAGTTCAACTGATTCTGCTCAAACTTTGCTGCACAGAAGAGCCCATTCGACTCACTTGTCAGTCTCAGGGCGTGAAGTGCAAGACGTGACTTCCCAACCCCAGCCCCTCCTGAGATGATGACACCTCTCGATGTCTTTTCACTCATGTACTGTTGATATAACCCACCCAACCTTGTCTCCTCATCTTTTCTACCGTAGAGCTTATCACATATCAATAACGTTGGGAGGGAACTTTTCACTTGAATGTCGTCGAGATAGCAATTTGGGTCCTCAACCATGAGTGTTAGATCTCGTCTAAGATCTGCAAATGAAGAATATGCATCATCCTCACAATAATCACCCTTGCTACAGTCGAGAAGGTTCTTCACGAGGGTGCATATCGACCGTGGTGCTCCCTTCCCCTCGAGCTTGGCAATACAATTCGATATCTTATCCCCTTCGCCAGTGGTTGATAATCTTTTCTGTGGACGAGTAGTATCAGGATGTTGTTTACTCTCCGAAGTATTAAGATCAATGCCCTGAGCAAAAGAAGAAGGTGCATTTAATAATGATGGCATATCCTCAATAAGTTGCTCTTGATCTGCAGAGAATAATTCATATAAAATCAACCCCACGGCAAATAATCTTGATTGAACAGTTCCAATATCAGAAATGCCGGTCTCACTATTCATTATCCAAACAAAGTCTGGCATTAGATAGAAGAAGATATTTTTCGAAACTAAACTCGCAAGAGGTATTGACTCATTCTCCTTCTCTTCTGATTCAATAATGTAATCTATTATCATGAGGGCAATTAGTATTGCTGATTTGATATATTCATTGCTACTGTTGGTACTGGTTGTCATATCTTTTGCAAACTTTAATTTGGACCTTTCAATCCACTGCAGTAGGGATATAGAATCAGAACCTTCTTTGTTCTTTGAACAAGATACATTCGTACTAACTCCCGAGGCCATTCTCGGCTGAGTATTCGGTTGGTTTGGCATATTAATATGTGGCATATGTGATTGTGATGATTGTGATGGCATCATACTGTTTTCTGTAGTAACACTTTGCTGTTGTTGCTGATGGTGCAACATTTTCTGCTGAAGTTGCTGAATCTGCATTTGTAATATGTCATGCTGTTGTTGTAAAGAAGTATAATCTTCTTGCTGCTGTCCTTGTCCTGATGCTGGCTGCTGCTGCTGCAAACCGGGCGGATTATTATAACTCATCGGTACAGAATTAGCACCAGTATTTGGGTATTGCAACTCAGCGCCCCCACTTAAACCTCCTACTACATTATTACTATTGCTGGTATCCAAATCCTCAACAAATAATTGCATTACAATACTAAATATCTTTTCATATTCTATACATGTCCATGCGTTATTCTCAGCATCTATCTCAATTAGAAACCTACCCGGTGGATTTAAGCCATGTATATATTGGATAATATTGTTAATAATATTGCATTGTTCCATATGATTATTAATATTTGATAGAAAGTTATGTTTTTGTGTATTGATTAATAATTGGAATTGTTGATTACCACCCGAAGAATGAGAGGTGTTTGGTTTTAGATTATATTCTTTAGTGAATAGGACATCCTATGGAATGGAAGAAGTGTAGTACATATTGCAATTTGCAATTGGGACAATGAGACATATATAAGAAGACAACTAATATACATACGTCATGTGGTGGTAGAAGCAAAAGATAAAACTTACATTCAAATGTGGTATAATTGATAAAGTCACCATTGTTCAATCAATAACTAATGCAATACCTTCTTCAAGATAGGTAGATGATCATTGATACAGAGTTCGTCAACATTCATCATACTTATCCAGGCTTCGTAGAAGGCTAGAGCTCTATCTTGGGCGGCTAATTTTTGATGTGCATTTTGTTTTGTCTCACTTTATTGTAATTGGGAGTCTTTAATAACTAAATGGGAAGTTTTGATTGATGATGAATGAGAATGATAATAGGATTCTTAGAACGATAGATTATTATGATAAGGTGTTAGATAGAGGTATCAGATAGATGATAAGAAGCCTGCAGCTGCCGCGTAACAATCATCCTAATCAGCAGGGCCTATTGTAATCGTAATTATTACTTGAAAAATGTCTCAACCAGTTTTTAATTAATTGTTGGGCGGCAATAGTGATCAATGGGCAACCTTTTGTAAAATCTAAGCAACTCGCCTAACATCGGCAAAGCAATATTATTACACCACATATGTAAGATGTAAGTGCTAGCTGTTTACATAATCTTTTTATGCCTGTTATTTCCCCTATCGTACACTTTTACTCTATAGTCATCTTAATCACTAATTATATTATACCACTACTTTATATACTCTTTATCTTCATCGATAAAATAACCATTCTCTGGATGTAAATGGTAAATGGAAGTTTAGAATATAAAAGAAGTATTATTGGACGCAGTAGTTAAGTTTTGTCAATTGCAATATCATATGGTTTATAGGAGATGCTAACACAGCAGCCAAATAATAATAGTATTAAATAGTGTGGCCGATTTGTATAATATGTCGTTGTTGCAACAACTTCAAGAGGAGGAGGAAGAGCAGCGTCGTATACAACAAAGTATGCAACATATTTATATGATACTTCAACATCATCATCATCATCAACAGCAGCAGG
>Ga0214479_101089_pt1 | contig 12309 bp, 8 predicted proteins | sample M1_20Mar14CPVII9_5_FD_165054 | JGI IMG/M metagenome (GOLD analysis project Ga0214479, IMG submission 165054) | Marine eukaryotic communities from Monterey Bay, California, United States - M1_20Mar14CPVII9sort6BwellE14 | ecosystem: Environmental > Aquatic > Marine > Unclassified | place: USA...
TCAATAGTACTTCTTCTTGTGGCTGTAGACCCATTGATGATAAGATGGATATGACATCATCTTGTAACTTTGATGGGGTAGGATCTTCGGAGACAAATGCTTCATAACATCTCTTTTGAAGTGATGTACGGTTTCATAATAGTAATGCATTTGCTATATGCAACTCATTACGGAACATTGCAATCCCACACGATGTCTCAAATATTGGGATTTTCTATCGCACAGATCTCGAACAACTATTTAATACTGACAATGAAATCATTAATGCATTACAGCATCGGTTTGACAACCTGCCAGTACACAAAATGGTATACTACAAATCATATAATAACATTACAGTGGGTCAACTCAATAATGCGGAAGGTAAATCATTATGGAGGAGATTAGCTAGTATGTTTAATGTTCAAGGATCAAATACCAGTAGTAACAAAGAACAAGATTGTTTGGGGAAACAACAGGACTCCCCTTCATATCATGGCTTGTTCAACTGTTCATAATCTGGAGTTATATAAAGTATTAGTTGAAAAGTATCCCGAGAATCTCATTACAAAAGATAGGTGGGGAGCTATACCATTACTATACGCAGTATGGGGTAATGCATCTGATGCGATATTGCAGTTCTTGATAGAAAGTCATCAATCAATTTACTCCGATCGTCTACTTGATTTGACAGATATATTGTTGACATTAGCTCAAAAGTATGTTTCATTTGATCGAGTTCGTAGTTTTATTGATGTACAAGAGTCTTTTGCTAAGCAAACAATTGATTGGGCTCGTTTCATTTTAATGGTCTGTGATGATGAATACAATAATTACAGAGATGACATGTTTTTGTTTATGTTGCAGTGTAGAATTAGAAAGCGTGTTTATGCAATTGGTATAAAGAAATGGCGAGACACCATTATGAACATATCAGTGAAAGAATTTAGCAAACCTCGTTTGGCAGCTCGCATGGATTCCAACCTGGCAAAATATGAGAAGGAATATATCAACCTGAAAGAAGCAACTACAATGATTGAGCTTACACTGTGGAAAAATCAGATGACCGAGAACTTTCAAGAAGTGGACGGGCACAGCAACAAGAGGGCAAAGATTGATGAAACAGATCGGCGAAAAGAGTGTCGTATCAACTGTGGAGCTCATATTGTTATTGATCATGTGTTGCCCTATCTCATGTAATCAGTAGTAGATAGATGCATAAAGTGAAGAGGATTAGCGTCATGAGAATCATATCAAACTAGGACCCTAGCTCAGAACTTATCCCTATCCTCCTCTTCATCAATATTACTCAAATAGTCATTCTATACACTTCTTTATCCAAACAAAACATAAAGTATCCAAAGTAAAATAATACCAACAGCTCCTTTCCCCACCGGTGGTAATTGCATAACAAATGCATACATGTCCTCACAGAATGTTTTACCATACTGCAACATGCTATATCCCTGTTCACCCATGATTCCACTCATACCACTACTTGCATTAGTACTACTACTTCCAGCTTGGACATGCTCAGGATCAAACTGAGCAGCACTAATAGGTTGTGGAGGTTGTTGCTGCTGCATCGTAGCACCAATTCCACCTCCTGCTTCCATACTATCCTCTCTTAATAAAAAGTTATTATTATACGATCGAGGTGTAGCATCGGAACCATTTGTTTCTATACCCATTTTTTGTTGTGCTATTGCTATTGTATTCTGTGCAGAGTTTATTCCGTTTGACCATAGTGATTTCATTGTTGAGAGTGCCTGATCTTGGATATTTTGTGGATATTGTTGTTGATTACCGGAGGCACCGGCATATCGATTTACACCATAATCTGGTACACGCATTTGTTGTTGAGCTTGTTGTGAGAAGTCTTCACCGGCACCACTTGCCGAGAATGAATATGTAGTTTCATTATTATTATTGTTGGGAATTGCAGTATTTTGATTTTGAGAAGGCATATTACTTGAAAGATTAGTAGGTGCAGAACTATTAAATTCATCACTACGATGTCTTTCTAGTTCCACTGTTACTTCTCCGCTGGGTGGTTGTTGTGACTGTTGTTGTTGGGACATGAAGGCAGATTGTTGTGATGACGATTGTGCTGCTTCTTGCTGTTGAGGGGCTGGTGGTTGTTGCTGAGTATTAGATACAGATGCCTTTTGTTGTTCGGCAGTGCGAGCTTTGATACGATCGAATAACGATCCTGAAACACCCGAGAATCCACTACTACCATCTGATACACCGCTAGCTCCTGTTGTTTGTGTCGTTGCAGGTGTACTACCAACATTATTATTAGATCCAATGTTATCGGTTGATGAACTCATGTGAACAGTGTTCATACCATACTGCGACTGTCCCGTTAAACCCATTGAATCTAGCGCCGCAAAATCATCTTCACCTCCTCCTCCACTTAAGAAGGCCTCATTATTATCGTTTGTTTCCAATGCCATGGTTGTTTTATATAAGCAAAAGTAGATGAGAGAAGTGGGTTTGGTAGTACATTATGTTGCTATCATAAATCATAATATTTAATATGGCAAGATGTGAAGATTTAGGCTAGGTATCCTTTTATGAGAGTGTAACTTGAGTAACTCTTTTCAATCAGTCAATTGATATTGTGGTTGGTATTGGCAAGGGTAAAAGTAACAATCATTATCCTGTTAATTGTACACCATATATTACAGGAATTCATATATAATGTCGCTATAACTTCTCCTCTATTTTTCAATGGTAATGGTTCGGCGACGCTATCAAGAAAAAAAATTCACATGAAATCTTTGCGGCATTGGATTAAAGGTTTGCCGATATCTTTAGTGTGATGCCCCTCTATATACTTCTCAATAGCTCAAAGTAGCCTCTGATATAGTGTTCTTTACTTGGGGATAGATTTGGATTCAAATATATAGTACAGGCGGTACTCTCTTCATTTTTGTCACATCTTGTGCACAAACTTTTATCATGATAATGAAATGCCAGCATTATAATCGAGTTAGTTCTACTGGTATGATGTATAGACCAAATACAAGTAAAAGAAAACGAATAAGAAGATGTAGGATCATTGATTTCTACCGGGCGTCGACAGCAGCAGCAGTATTGATAGGTATATGCTGTTGCATAAAAAGGATATCTTCATTTTCAATACAACATCATCCATCACGATGGATCGCTGATAGAAAAAGATGTCGTACCTCTCCACTGCATCAAAGTAGTAAAGGTGCATCATCAGATTATAATTCACAAAAGAGATATAATCGCGTCCGTGGTAGAACCCCAAGAATGTCCGAAATGAGATCATTGGAAGAACTAACTCAAATGGCATATGAGCATAAAGATAGAATATCACCTCGTGATGTATCGGCATTTTGGTCTTCAGTTCCACAATTACTAAGAAAGAGTAGGTTTGAGAAAGTACAGAACGTTGAGCAAATGAATCATCAACTTGATGATATATTAGGCCATACATTGGAAAAGATTGATTCATTTGATTCTAGAGATTTGGCAACTGTAGCAATTAGTTTAGCAAAGACTGTTAAAAATGTTAGTGGTACCGATGGAAAGAGACTTCCTCGATTTGGTACTTCTCAACGAGTGCTGTTTGATCTGATCATAGGTGACAATTCATCAAACAAAGGGCATATATTCAAGATACTTGCAGCTACGTCAATCAATATCCTATACAAATTTGATACACGGTCTCTGTCTAACTTGATCTATGCATACGGACTTGCACAAGTTGTACTTGTTGAGGATGGTATTACACTGTTTGATGTATTTGCTCAAGCAGCCATTCCCAATTTGAGTGAATTCAATGGACAAGGGCTATCAAACATTCTTTGGGCATATGCAAATGTGGAAGTATCAAACTCCAAATTGTTTGAGCAAGCAGGTGATTCAATTGTTGCAATGAACAACTTGAATGAATTCTGGCCACAGGCTCTTTCTAACATACTATGGGCATATGCAACACTCGATGAGCAACATCCAAAGCTGTTCAAAAGGCTAGCAGATCATATCGTTCAACTTGACAACTTGAAAGAATTCTGGCCGCAGGCTCTATCCAACACAGTGTGGGCATATGCCACATTAGATGAGCCACATCCAAAGCTGTACAAGAAAATAGGAGATCATATCATTGCCCTTGACAACTTGAATGAATTCTGGCCACAGGCTCTATCCAATATAGTTTGGGCATTTACAACTGCAGGAGAGACTCATCCGATGCTGTTCGAGAGAGTGGCAGGTCACATCGTCGGACTTGACAACTTGAAGTCATTCAAACCACAAGATCTTTCAAATATAGTCTGGTCATATGCTACTGCGGGAGAACAAGATACTCAACTGTTCAAGAAAGTAGCAGATCATATTGTGTTACTGGACTTGGTTAAGTTTTGGCCACAAGCTCTTTCTAACATATTATGGGCATTCGCAACATCAGAAGAGTCGCATCCTCAACTGTTTAAGAAAGTAGCAGACCATATCGTTCAACTTGACAACTTGGATAAGTTCAATCCGCAGGCTCTATCCAACACAGTATGGGCATATGCTACATTAGATGAGCAATATTCACAGTTATTCAAGAAAGTTTCAGATCATATTATTGAACTTAAAAGTTTACATGATTTTAAGCCACAGGCTTTATCCAACACAGTGTGGGCATTTGCAACCGCAGAAGAGAGACATCCTCGTCTCTTCAAGAGGTTAGCTGATCATATTGCTACACTTGACAACTTGGACGAGTTCAAATTACAAGCTCTTTCCAATACAGTCTGGGCTTATGCTACTGCAGGAGAGTCACAGCCACAGCTCTTCAACAAACTGGCGGAAGAAGCTATCAAACGACAGCGTGAATTCAACCCTCAAGAGATTGCCAACTTTCTCTGGGCACTTGCAACAAATGGGCAAGTTGACAAGCATCTATTCTCATCACTAGTACCATCAGTGAAGGAAAATCTAGACAAATGCAACGAGCAAGAGTTGATAAATGTTGCTTGGGCATATTCAGTAGCAAATGTTGACGCTCCATCTGTATTCAATAATGATGACTTTATCAACGCTTGTCAACAGAAGGAGGATGAATTCGAATTGGAGGCGTTGCGACAGCTACATCAGTGGCAATTGTGGCAAGAGGAGATCGAGTCTTATATTGATTTACCTTCATCACTTCAAAAGAGATGTTATGAAGCATTTGTCTCCGAAGATCCTACCCCATCAAAGTTACAAGATGATGTCATATCCATCTTATCATCAATGGGTCTACAGCCACAAGAAGAAGTACTATTGAAAAGTGGATATCGTATAGATGCCGTAGTAGAAGTGAATGGAGAGCAAATAGCAGTCGAGGTCGACGGTCCGTCTCACTTTATCGGTAGAGAACTGACTGGTAGTACAATTCTAAAGCACAGGCAAGTTACTGCTCTAGATGGAATACAAGTAGTCTCAATACCATATTGGGAGTGGATCAAGCTGAAGATTGATAGTGGGAAGAAGAAACAATATCTTCAAGATTTGTTGGGTACATAAGCTACTGTCAATGGTTGCATCTTTATCTTTAGTTTATCATACAAAAAGGAAACAATCATTCTTATACATCGGCTGTTGGTGTTTGTTCAGTGGGGTAATAAGTAGGGCTGTGCAAAGTATCTGTCGACTCGGAAGTTGGTTGATATGTCGGGTGACGAACTGTGTCTGAAGGTGAGTATGTAGGCATATCAGATATGGGATCATGTGTCTTTGCTGCTGAAAGTACATACTTTGATGTAGTAGGTGAGTAGGATGGCATATCTGATATTGGATCATGTGTAGTAGTTGTTGATGGCGAGTATGTAGGCATGGCTGAAGTTGGACTATAAGTTGGATACCAAGAAGTTGGAGACTTTACAGAGATGAGTTATACAGAGTGAACCTCATTGGAAATAGTGTGGAAATGAACAAAGAACAAGAACTTACATACTTTGGGACATCATTTTCAACAACAGCAGTTTTGACTGACTCCCCGACCAATTCAACCATACTCATATCACTGATTGGAGATGATGTGGCTAAGATAAAGGGGCTGCGCGTATCAACGAACGGTGCCTTTGCTGATTTACCCTGAACCCTGGGAACGAATGGAATAAAAAATGAAGTTCTCTCGTCTTGACCTTCACCAATCAACATGCCATTGGAAGTAATACGGTAAAGACCTTCATCTCCGGACACCATTGCCATGAGCACATACTCTCCCTCTTCCAAGCAGAGAGTCTCATCATCTACAGCATTAGAGTTACTTGCCATCTCGAAACTGGATTCTACAGACTGAAAACCAGAGCTGACCTTTTTCAATAGGTTCCATGTTGTGAATATAGAGACTATTTCTACTTCATGACACTTCTCTGGAGACATGTTTGAAGTAGGGTCTTCTGACACCTCCTGAAAGAGAGGTTTAAATGATACAGATTGGAAGACAGAAATATGTCACATGGAAAGTAGTAAAGACATTCTTACCTCATCATATGTCAATTGATCACCAAGTGATACGCTTATATACTCCTCATAAAGCTTGACCACACGTTTCCGTGAGTGGTTGTGTAAGTACATATAGCATATAGTACTCTGGGCTCTGTACAAGGTGCCAGCTGGACAAATGCAGTCGAGCCCGAGTAGAAGTATGAGTATGAGGAGTAGTAGCGTAAAAGGATACCGTAGACTTAGGTCCTCTGTAACTTCTTATTATGATCCCAGTCTCATATGTATTTGCCCTACCTCACACCGCGATGAGTAGTCCCCCCCTTTGGTTGCCTCTTAGAAAGCTACACCATGAGCCCCTCCCCAAAGATAGCAATAATAAACATCGCACAGAAGGAAAAGTAGATTCTAAAGAATCTATCAGCCTCTAACAAAATTCACAAGCCCAATAATCAAGTGGGGTCTGACACCTGAAATGAGAGGTAAATGATTTAGAATGGAAGTCAGATGATGGACAGTAGTAAAGACATTCGTTCTTACCTCATTATATGTCAAGTAATCATCTGCTTTATCATCATTAGATTGAGGAGAATCATTTGGTTGAATAGACATTTGTGATTGAGTGTTATGGTAATAGTAATGATACGGCATCGTCTTTGTTGAGCTGCTTCTTCATGTTTATCATTTGCTTTGTCTTTCTTTGACTTTGATCGAGCTTTGCGTTTGTTGTTGCTGTTGGACGATGGTGTTGCATTACTGCCGTCTGATGAAGATTCAGAAAATGTTGGATCCATCCTCAGCTGTGGAATCTGATGCATATCATCATTCATCTTAGTGTTCTTGTGTTGATTACCAAGTTCTGATCTTTTTCTGCATTAGGCATCGTCCTCAGATGAGCATAACAAATTATGGTAGTGGTAGGTGTTCTTATCTCATTAGTATTGGAGATACAATAGAGTATAACATCATCATATCTACAGCCAGAACAATGGATGATGAGAAAGATTTGCATTCATCAACATAGTCTTACGCAATCCATAACATCTTTGTGTCACATAACGGCTATAATGATTGAGTTGAGAACACTGCTATCCTATCGCATCTTAGCTCTTTCTGAGATTCGAGATATCGAATCGATCGAAGTGATCCGCTTATACCCACAAAGCTTAACCACACGTTTCCGTGAGTGGTTGTGAAAGTATGTATGACCTATAGCATGCATATGTACCTACACTCGAGATAGAAATAGAAGAGTCATATTTAAGTAAGGATACCGTGGACTTAGATCCTCTATCTGCTCTGTAACTTCTTATTAGGAACCAATATCTATGTTGCATGTAATATATGTATTTGCATTACACCTATGATATCTCGTTGTCTCTTCATATCGACTTCAACTCATCAAGCGAGCTATGTACCCGGCATAAGATAGTAATAATAAACATTCGCGAGAAGTCGGGCTTTTCTTACCAGCAAATAATTCATCAAAAATTTAACAGCCCATAAATCAACTAAATCAACAACAACAAGCAGCCCCTCTAATAGGCTTATATAACCATACCCACAAGTGACTTAATATCAAACAACATGAAAGAAGGTACGTGATATATGTCGTCTGTGTCTCTTTACAACTCACAGCGGCCGAGAGTTTGATTGTTTTGATTGCAATAAAAAAACTTAAAGTTCAACTGATCAGAACACTAATCTTAATCAATCTATCCTCTATCTAATAAGAGAACAAAGACACCGCCGGAGGAGAGAAGGGAGGAGATACTAATACTAAACAACAGCATAGTATCGATAAACTAACAGCACTTGCCGATTTAGCCTCCGCTAGACGTAAGAGCGAGGAAGAGGATGATGACGAGAACACGACTACCGAAAAGGCACAAGATGGTGTATCATCAGTTGAAAAGACATCAACCAAAGATGTAAAGGAGTCTGCATCGGCGGCGGCGGATGATGCCAAGGCCGATGATGACGATGATGATAAGAAGAAAGATGATGGTACCCCGAGTAATGAAGATGTTGAGGAGAAAGAGGCTGCCGTGGACGGTGCATCAAAATCTGACACCAAGGAAGATGTGTCAGCTGTTAAGGATGAGGATGATAAGGAGGATGATAAGGCCAAGAATACCCCAGCCGCAGAAGGAGATGGCGATAATAAGACTGAGGAATCATCATCACCTCCACCAACTGAACGATTCCGTCCCAAACGTCCAAAGCGTCAGCCTGCCAAATTCAAGGATACTGACATTGATCAACAGCAATCCAAGGACAATACCACTACCCAATCATCTGCCAACTCCAAGGATTCCGAGGCAAAGAAGGAGGAAGAGGGAGGGGAGGGAGGAGAGAGTAAAACACCACCAATAATTGAACCACAAGAATATTGTAAAAAGTTTTGTCAACCATTAAAGAAACAACAAAATAAGGCAATGAATGCTATTTTGAAACAGGGTATTGAGTTGGGTGAGAGTATGGAAAGTGATGACGCTAATACTGCGGCAAATAGTGCAGGTAACCAAGTAGGTCAAGGAGGAGGAGGTACTACCGACGGAGGTAGAGATAATTCCAGGGGTATGTTCCCACAAGACAAGGAGTTAATGTTACAACATATGCAAAACGAGTTACATCAATTGCAACAACGGAATAATCAAGTAAGTGGCAAAATGCGTCATGAAATGGTAAGCACCGGCGTGCCATTGCGTGACTCAATGTCAGGCTTGGCATCCATGATGCAATATGCCGCACAACGTGATCATCGTCAATCAAGACGTGGTTCCAATAATTCCATGTTTGATAATATGTCATTAAGTTCATTCCCGATGGATTCAACTAATATGGCCAATAGTCCAAATCCCTTTAAGGAGGTTATTAATAAGGATGTTTTGTTCAATGCCATGAATAGTGGTATGACTCCTGGTGATAATGGTATGGGTGGTGGAGATAGGGGTAATAGCATGTTGAATAATATGAGTGATATGGAATTGAAACAACGCATGATGAGAGTCATGTCTGAAAGTGCTAGCAGTATGGGTATGATGATGAATACACCAGGGAATGATTACAACTTTAATGATTCACAACTTGGTAAACGAAAGTATTCATATGATCGAAGTGGAGGTGGAGTTAACGATGCACCTTCCTCACCCAGTGGACCAAAGAAATCATTCCTACAACGTGAACGTATAATGGATGCAGAGATGCGTAATCATATGTTGAGTGCACTACAGGGTAGTGCCGGTGCATCATCTATGATGACTACTACTCCCGGAAATATGGATTATAATCATGATGGTATGTTAATGCAACAAGCTAATGCTATACAGCATGCTAGGATGATGGCACAGTTTAATCAACGTAATGTTGGCTTACCTTCATTGAATAGTCCAACTGAAGATGCCGATCAAGGCGGGTCCCCGAAGAAGAAATCCAAGAAGACACCCAAGAAGTCAAACACATCATCATCATCCAAGAAGAAGAAGAATACCGATGGTAAGAAACTAACCGCCAAGGAGGTTGCCGCATCAATCCTTCAAGCCACTGGTATTGAAAAACCAAAAAGACCATTCTCGGCATATAATCTCTTCTTTCAATTAGAACGAGAGTTTATTAAACATGAGATTGCCGATGGACGAAAACCGACTGATGATCCAATGATCCGTGATGCATTGGATGCTGTTGCCAATGGTGTGCCTAAACCAGAGGATAGTGGTGGTGTAAAGCCAGGTCTACTTTGTATTGATAAGGAAGTGTTTAAGTCAATTTTGATGAAGAATCAAATGTCTGGTGAGTTCTCATGTTATGGAAATTGTATTGTGTATGTCAACCTCGGTGCTCTCTTACTCACACTATCTTCTCCTCTATATCCACCATCCTTAAATTATACAGATTCCAAACTCTATGCAGACCCGAACCTTCCGTCTCGGTACACTCATATGAAACTTGACAAGTACTGGTATTCAATCAGTCACAAGCAAAAGCGCAAGCATCGTAAAACCGAGGGTGGATCCGTTGGCTTTATTGAACTCACGAAGATGGTATCAGCCCGATGGAAACAGATTGATAAGACTGACCCTGACGTTAAGGAATATTGTCAAAAGTTAGCTGATATTGAACTTGACAAGTACAAGATTGATATGGATGAGTACAAACAGAAAGTGCAGGGGGCTGAGTTGAATGCTACATCGAATGAGATGATGCAATTGCATGGCCAACAAGATCAATATTCATCAATGCCTCCATTGTCGTCTACCAAGAAGAAGAGTGCAACTAAATCCAAGAAGAAGCAGACCAAGAAGAACTCTTCCTCCCCTCCACCCGATAATGTACAGTCTAACTTTGGAGGAGGGATGGATATGATGAACATGATGAGTATGATGAGTAATGGAGGAGATATGGCACGATTTACAGACTTGGCAAAAATGTCTGGCTCGTCATTCCTTAACAATACACCCGGTAATAATTCCATCTTGCCTGGAATAACTGGTACCGGTGGTTTGCCCCCTCCTCCATTTGGTGGTGATGGTCGCGAACAACAAGCACCACCCAGTGTATCTACTGCTGGTGATCGTGCTAGGATGGCCGCTCAGATGAATGTCGGTCGTATGAATCAAGGTTTAATGAATGACAAAATGATGCAAATAACTTCCAACTTTGGTCGGGGTGGGACAGGATCATCGGATGTTGCGTCGTCTGATATGTTGCGCAAGATGGCCAAGTTGGCAGAAGAAGAGGCTCGTTTCCGTATGATGCAGGAGGAAATGCAGGATAGAAGGGGTGGTGATAGTAACCGATTCAATGACCAGCAGCAAGGTGGTCAACAAGGAGGCAACTTTTCTGGAAGAGGAGGAACGTCTAGGGCAGAAGATGAACAGTTTGATGATGAAGTTGAACGGTTCCTTGGCTCATTGAAACAGGAGATTAAACAAAATCGTAGACAGCAACAAATGGGTGGAGGAGGGGGTGATATGCCTAATGCTGGTGGCAACTTTAATGCTGAGGAGATGGCCAGAATGATGGCTGGCAGATCCTCGGGAGGAATAGGTGGAGGTTCAAGTTCTGCGTTTCAGAATCGTGGAGGGAGTGGTAGTGAAAGTAGAGCTGATATGATGGCTCGAATGATGCAAATGGTGAACAACGATTCAGGTGGTGGCGGTGGAGCCGACAACCTGATGATGGAGATGATGGCAAGAAGGTTAGCCGCTGGTGATAGTGCTAATAATAATCGCTCAATGCCTCGACCTCCATTCAACGAGGACAACTTCCAAGGTCAACAAAGTGACGGTGGTCAAGGGGAACAGGGTAGTATTGAAAAAGTGTGATGCTGCGCTGTTCTAGATGATCGTATATATGTTCTCTGTATGGATATAAAGTAATGTTTCAAAATTGTACCATTATATATGAATAGTTTACAGTTTAGAGAGTAACTACGATAATTGGAGCATATTCGTTCCATATCGCCTCGTCGTTGCTGCATATTATTGAAGTTCACAAAAGGTGTTGGTTTTGTTTCGGAATGTTCTCCTCAGATCTTCAATGGAAGACTACCAAAATACCAAAAAGATGTAATTAATCACCCCTCCCTTCTACTTTCTGCTTCTTCTCGGCAGAGGGTTTGCTATCACCATCACTCGGCTTCTTCTTCTTCTTCCTCCTAAAAATAATCTCGGCAGCGTATGCCTTACCGATCTCAGTCCTCCACTTCCCCTCGGTACTAGTAAAGAATTCATCTAAACTCTCCTTATGACTACCCTCCGCTTCATACTCTTGTGCTTGTAATATCATTTCAATCTTATCTAAATCTTTGAGTAGCTTTGCCTCATCGGTTTCACCCGCCTCGTACTCTTTCCACAGTGAAATAATCTCATCCCC
>Ga0214479_101090_pt1 | contig 12299 bp, 11 predicted proteins | sample M1_20Mar14CPVII9_5_FD_165054 | JGI IMG/M metagenome (GOLD analysis project Ga0214479, IMG submission 165054) | Marine eukaryotic communities from Monterey Bay, California, United States - M1_20Mar14CPVII9sort6BwellE14 | ecosystem: Environmental > Aquatic > Marine > Unclassified | place: USA...
GGAGAGATTGGCGATGTTCGTTCATATGATGAGAAGAGTGGTAGGTATGAAGTACACTTTGAAGATGAAAGTTACAAACCGTGCCGTGTCAAGCATGAAATTCTTCGTATCATATTCGAATTACCAGGTGATAATACCACGGGGGAAGATGATGAAGATTATGAAGTTGATTAATGGAGCAGGGGGGATGGGATAAGATAAGAGGAGATATTATATAATAGCATCATAGATGCTTTGTTCTATATTTAACTATGATGTGATTTTGATTTTTGGCTACCATATCTTACCGTCCATATCTAAAGAAATACCAGTAACTATAAACCCAACCTCTGTGCTGAGGCTACTACTTCTTTAGATCAACTGTATACAGCTTGCTTCTAATTCTCATTTCTAATTCTTCGCTCTGATGCCGCAGCTTTGTCCCTCTCGTCACTCTTCATTTCTTTTTGCCGCTTATGATGTGCACGTAATGTGCTTTCATATTCATCTTTAGTAAACAATCCCTCCATGAACCCTTTCTTAACTGCATGTAAAGATTCTTCGAATCCCGCTTTTGCTGCAAGTATGAGATGCTTCAATGCTCGATCGTAATTGCCAGCCACATACTCCAATAAACCAAGGGCATGCCTAGCATGCACATTCCCCATCATAGCAGCAAGCTCATAGTAATGATTAGCTTTCTTCTTATTTATTTCCACTCCTATTCCAAGACGATAGAACTGACCCAAGTTGTAATATCCTGTAGCACACCCAAGCTCTCCTGCCTTGACCAATAATTCATTAGCCTTTGCCCAATCTTGTGGTAATCCTCTACTTCCGTATGCATAATACCCTGCAAATACATGGAATGCCTCGCCATTTCCTTTATCCATTAGATTTTCAACCCTTTCTATAATCTCCTTCTCTGAAGTTGCTGGAGGTGTCCTACAGTATGGGCATAAATCTTTTCCTTCACTCATCTGTATTGCATAAATACAACCCATACAAATTGTTTTCCCGCAGCATGTTTTGAATAATGTTTGATTGGCTTTTATTGGTAAAGTTAGCATGCAGATTGGGCATTCTTCCAGTTCAATCTCTTTAAACAACTGCTCGTCGTGTAACTCTGCAACTCGTCTATCGCACTTTTTCTTGTGTTTTGTTCGGTGTTTCTTCTTGCAGGCGGCGTTGCAATATTTCACCATCTTACATTTGTTGCATGTATTCATATCATCACTATTGCCCTCTTTACCACAAGCAGCGCATGCAGTCATATCTTTCTGTATAGCCATACTGTCAATACCCTCGGTGATGTCATCGATGTTATTTTGCTCACATGATATGCACTCATTTTTACTCGATGTTTCCCAACCACTATCAACATCACGCAGGTCATTATTATCATCAGTTGTACTCATATTATTTCACTATTTACTCAGTCCAAATATATTATACGACGTCTATTTTGCAGTATATTCAGTAATGTCCAAAGCATACACAGAAAGGATATGTTGTGCTATGACACGTTTGACGCGGTTGTCCGGATACTATCTACTATATTACTACTAAATACACACTAACAGCAACACGGCAATATACCAGAGTTACTACTGAAGGCAGTTGAGTAATTGTTTAACAGCAGTGTCTACTGATGTGTATTTAAGCTTACACTCTTTTAGCGTCACAATTATTAACAAGCTAATATTCGTTTGATTGCTAAAATAGATAATCAATTCACTAGGGGAAGCAAGATCTGTGTTTGGTACTATAATCTAGATGAGATTGCTAGGTATGAAGAACTGAAAGTAGTGTATTGTTAGGGTGATACTATTGCTATCATTTGCTCTTAAACCAATAATAGCTTAGCTTTTTCCCTCATATCACTTGTCATCTCTTTTTGTCGCTGATGATATGCCCGAAGAGTAGTTGCGTATATGTCTTTTGTAATCCATCCACCTTCATCTGTAAGCCGCCTAGCATTTTGTTGGTTTAGTACAAACGCTTCCTTCACCAAATCTAATGAGGCATTGTCCCCCGCCTTAGCTGCAAGTACAAAGTGCTTTAATGATCTATGAGCATTGCCAGCCTGTGCCTCCAATAAACCAAGATTGTATCTTGCATGTGCACTTCCCATCATAGCCGCAAGTTCATAGTAATATTGAGCTTTCTTCTTATCAATGACTACACTGATTCCATCACGATGTGCCTGGCCCAAGTTGAAATACGACATTGCATATCCAAGTTCCCCAGCCTTCAGCAAAAACTCATTAACCTTTTGATAATTTTGTGCTAAACCATTGATTCCCTGGGCATAATACCCTGCAAACTGATGAAATGCTCTACCGTTACCATTATCCATCAGTTTCTTGACTCTTTTTAATTGTTCTTTATTATCTTTTGCTGGAGGAGTCCTACAAAAGGCACATAAATCTTTTCCTTCACTCATCTGCATAGCATAAATACATCCATTACAGATTATTTTCCCGCAGCATGATTGGAATGTGCTTTGACTAGCATTAAGTGGTAGGGGTAGGAAGCATAGTGGGCATTCTTCTGGCTCTACCTCTTTAAATAGCTGTTCCTCACGTAACTCGGCAACTCTTCTCTCACATGCTTTTTTATGTTTTGTTCTGTGCTTCTTTTTGCATGCCGCATTGCAATACTTGACCATATTACATTTATTGCAATTATTCATATCATCACTATTTCCCTCCTTGCCACACGCGGCACACTCAGTTGTAGATTCCATGATAGATTAGTAGTGTGATTATGATGTGCTCAAATTGATTTCTTGTTTGCAATGCAATTATTGAAAATCAAAAGGGTGATATCAAACAAAAGACCGGTACGCTGCAATGGTTATCTGTTAAAGCTGCTGCGTATGAAGATATATTATTGCATATTGCCGCTACGCCAATGATTTGATGGTCGAGAGTGAGAGTTGTGTTTATTTGTTTTTGAGCCGATCTTCGTTTGCTCGCTAAAAATTCACTCAGAATTTTTCCCGTCCCCTAACACAAGATGGTGAGAGTTCGGTAATGACAGCTCTCCTCCATTAGACTAATACAACAATGATGCAGCAATGTAAAAATATCCTACGGCTACGTGGTGTGTAAAGATATTGTATTAACACTCGTGACTCTCTAACTAAACGTGCCCAATGTTTCAGCTTTACCCCTTGCATCGCTCTTCATTTCTTTTTGCCTCTCATGGTACGCCCGTAAAGTAGTTGCATATTCATCTTTAGTCACAATTCCGTGATTATATCCAATCTTAACTCCATCTAAACCTTTCTCATGTCCAGCCCTCGCTGCAATTATACAGTGCCTCATAGCCCGTTCATTATTTCTAGCCATTGCCTCAACTGCTCCAAGGTTATGTCTTGCTTCTACATTCCCTCCCATCGTTGCTAGTTCATAGTAATGTTTAGCTTTCTTTTTATTCACTTCCACTCCCGTTCCTGTGTGATAGGAATGGCCCAAGTTGTAATATGCCTCGTCACATCCAAGCTCCCCTGCTCTGAGATATAACTCGTTGGCCTTTTGATAGTCTTGTGGTATGCCCATTCTTCCTCTAGAATATAATCCTGCAAGTAAACAAAATGCCTCACCATTCCCTTTATCCATTAGCTGCCTTACTCTGCTCAAATCCTCTTCGTCTGAACTCGATGGCGGCGTCCGACAAAATGCGCATAAATCTTTTCCTTCGCTCATCTTCATTGCATGTATACAACCATTACATATTATTTTTCCACAGCATGATTTAAAAGATTCAGTTTTGTTTCCATTGATGAAGGGTACAAGACAGAGTGGACATTCTTCCGGTTCAATCTCCTTAAACAGCTGCTCTTCATGCAACTCCGCCACACGCTTCTCACATGCCTTCTTGTGTTTTGTTCTGTGTTTCTTTTTACACGCTGCGTTGCAATACTTCACTGACTTGCATTTGTTACATATGTTCATATTATCACTAATACCTTCCTTGCCACAATTAGCACACGTAGACGTATCCACCATGGCCACGATATCAATACCCTCGGAAATGTTATCAACATTATTTTGCTCACATGATGTGCACTCTTTATTGCTCGATGTTATCTCCTCACTATCACCATCACACTGATCATTATTGTCATCAGTTGTACTCATATTATTTCACTATTTACTCAGTCCAAATATATCATACGACGTCTATTTGCAGTATGGTCAGTAATATCCGCGAAGCGTGCACACACAATGGATGGTATTGTTTTTTGTGGCTATGTATTGGTTTCTTGTTTGGCAAATGCAATTATTGACGGTTGTCCGGCGAAAGACTGGTACGTTGCAATGGCTAACGTTAAACAGCAAGTGTACGAAGATATGTATTGCCGCTGTCAATTTCCTTAGTATGCCACCAGTCGCTTGGTGAATATTTAATTTACGTTTGCTCGCTAAATAGTATCAATTCCCCCAGAATAATTCTCCCCCAATTTCAAAGACAAGATGGTGAGAGTTCGTAGAGTATGACGGCTCTCCTCCATCTCATATATATTATATACAGCAACAATCATGATGCTGCAAGCTAGAAACATCCTACGGCTACGCGGGTTATCCTCGGCGGCGTCGGCGGCGATCTCAAAAAGTGGACACAAGATATGCACAAAAAATCTTCGCCAACTATCATCCACAACAACTCCACTACTATCTCAATTCAAATATGATGCACCATGGTTAGACTACACAGCAAACAATTACATATCAAAGAATGAACCACCAACAGTCAAAAACTTCATAAATGGCAAGTTTGAAGTTGGTACTGTAGGTGATACTGGCTACTCAACTTTAATGGATTTGACTGACATACCAATATATAATCCATCATCTAATGAGATCTTATCTTATGTTCCCGAATCGGCAAGAAGTTTTGTAGTGAATGATACAATGAATGAAGTAGATCGTGCAGTATCGGCTGCTAAGGCGGCGTGTCCAAGTTGGTCAAATACACCTGTACAGACACGGCAACGATTGTTACTTGATTATGCACATTTTTTACATAAACCTGAAGTTCGGGAGGAGATTGCTTATTGGATAACGTTAGAGCAGGGTAAATGTACAGCCGATGCAATGGGTGATGTTTGGCGTGGTTTAGAGGTAGTTGAGGCTGCTACACGTGTTGGTAACGATATGTTGGTAAGTAGTAGTTAAGATTGCTGTGTTCTTTTTCACACTTTGCATTCTCATGAGCATTCATACTAACTTTATATCTTTCTGGACAACACAAAGGGTGATTCATTGCAAAATCTATCGAGTGGATTGGATACTGTCTCATATCGAGTTCCATTAGGAGTATGTGCAGGCATAGGTGAGTTTAGTATTGCACATTGTTGAGAGTTATCTCTACTTCTACTTCTCATCATATTACTTCTAAACATCCAATGCACATAGCCCCATTCAACTTCCCAGCAATGATAGCACTGTGGATGTTTCCATTGGCAATTGCAACAGGCAATACATATGTTCTGAAACCTACCGAGAAGGCACCATCTGCCGCTCTTCTTCTTACCAAATATCTACATGATTTGGGCTTGCCACCGGGAGTGGTCAATGTTGTCAACGGATCAAAAGATACAGTCAATGGTCTACTAACACATCCAGATATCAAAGCTATATCATTCGTTGGATCAAATGCCGCTGGTGAGCATATACATGACGTGGGTAGTAAGCATGGCAAACGAGTACAGGCAAATCTCGGGGCTAAGAATCACGCTACAGTACTGTTAAATGATGCCGATAGAAGTAGTACAATCAAGGCATTAGTCGGAGCTGCTTTTGGTGCCGCAGGACAACGATGTATGGCATTATCAGTAGCAATATTAGTTGGTGATTTAGAGGATGGCAAGAGTTGGGCAAATGAGATTTGTCAAGAGGCGGCAAAGTTGAAAGTTGGCAATGGATTTGATGAGAGTACCGATGTCGGTCCTTTGATTAGCATAGATGCAACAGAACGAGCAGAAAGTATCATACAACAAAGTATAGACGAAGGAGCGGCCTGCATGTTAGATGGTCGAGGTGTGGTAGTGGCAGGATATGAAAAGGGCAACTTTTTAGGACCAACAGTCATCAATCTTAGCCATGATCAATACACATATCCAAACGAGAAGATTACCAATCCAGCATATACAGAAGAGATATTTGCACCAGTATTAACAGTCCTAACAGTGCCGACATTGGATGATGCTATATCAATATCAAATAAGAATCCATATGGCAATGGCACGAGCATCTTTACAAGTTCGGGTGGAGCTGCACGAAAGTATCAATATGAGATTGAGGCAGGACAAGTCGGTATCAATGTTCCCATACCAGTACCACTGCCATTCTTCTCCTTCACTGGAAACAAGGCTAGTATTCGTGGTGATGTCAACTTTTATGGCAAGTCTGGTGTCAACTTCTTCACACAGCTAAAGACGGTTACTAGTAATTGGCAATATAACAAGGGTGCCGACTTGGGTGGTGTATCAATGCCTCAAATCAAGTAGTGGTGTGGTTAGGATGCCGATGTTGTTGTAAGTATAAGTATAAGAATGGGTCGGTTTAATAGAGAGATTAAAAGTGTTACAACTATGCCCTTCAATATTACGAGGAGGTGGAGTCGGAGTAGATTAGAGTAGGAGATCATTGTAATAGTAGTGTAGAAAGCAGTTTACATACAACCTTTTACTTGTGGTTGTGAGGGTCTATTTCCTGCATCCAATATCTCTGGGGATATACCATCCAAACTGATAGGTATCTCAAGCTTAAGGGATAAGTTCCTATTCGTGAAAGACCGCAAAATGCAAACTTCGTGGATAGTACTAAGCTATAATATCTACTGCCTGTTGGCGGGGTAATCATCGGGCGCAACCGACGAGCCCCCAAATGACCGGAATTATTGTTCAGCCATAGGGGGGCACGCCCGCTAGCCTGCATTACATGCAACACAAGTCCAACTTTCTTAGACTCTCATGTCTAACACTTGCACATCTATCTACTACTAAAAGCCAAACCACAACAAAAGATGGTCATATAATATCTGCAATAACAAAACATTGCTTATTCTTATATTCTCGATACCCCGTCACATCGTCGGAAACACTCCCAATATACTCGTCAATATATAACAAGAACAATGTCAATGTCAACCATCAATATCAACGACGATGAAACCATCCTACCAATCTACCACAACTTTAACTTTAAACGATTTGCAATTGCAACAATCATCACTACCATCGTAGGGGGAGTAGTTGTATCATTCAACAGATCATCTATCAATAATGACCATCAGTTACGAAACAACCGTGCCCTAGTTGTCGGCGACCATCCCAATCCCATCCCCATTACAGAATGTATCATCAATGCTGTGGATTTATTGCAAATCCCCGAAGAAGCACCTATCGCCGGTGGTGATGTGCAGTATGAATGTGATAATGGAAGTAATTTCATCCCCATCAAATTTGACGCTGCTCAAATTACAGCCCTTGAGGATAAGGTCGCCACGGGAGAGGCAATATTTGCCAAATCTAAGCTTGATGTAGAAGGCGAAATGATCGATGAAGATGGTATAATTAAGTTCACCCCTGGTAGACTGATTTCTATCCTTGCACATGAAAAGAAGGAGGTTCCATGGGATCGGCAGCGTAACCTCCAAGAAGGCACTGGAAATAAGTACTTCATTCTCTTCCGTGTTACTGATAGTAATGGTCTCGTCTATCCTCATTCTGCTTCAGTAATGAGTGATAATATGTTTGGTACAGGAGGAACGGATAGTGTCAACCTTAAGACTCAGCTTTATGCCTGTTCGGTTGGCAAGTATATCGTCATCCCGGGTGGTAAGAATGGGTATGATTTCTCCGGACTAGAGTCGGCACCTGGAGTTGTGGATATTACCATTCCAATCTCACTCAACAACCCAAGGAGTACTGTGAGGAATGCTGCTATAACAGCTGCCAAAGAAAAGCTAGGCAACTATTTCGGGTTAAGTACAGCTACTCATCTAATGACCTACATGGACCATGCACTTTACTCTTTAGAGGGGTGTTACCATTACCAAGGTAAGCAGAATTAGTGTGAATGCACACATGATATGAACATATGATATGAAACATGATATGAACATATGATATGAAACATGATATGAAACATGATATGAACATATGATATGAACATATAATATTCACATATGGTTTTGCACTTTTACTGACAAACATTACCCCGCGATCATCCTCCTCTCTTTCTATTGGATATGCTTGTCATCTCCAAGACTGTAATTGGGCTGCCTATGCTTATGTTGGCAGTTATGATCAGTATTATAAAGGTGCCTACTACTCCCATGCAGGTGTTCAGCTTCATGAACATGGCCACAACATGCAGCTAGCCCATAGTGGAGGCTTAAATGGTCTGGAATACACTGGTACGTACCATGCAGAATTGCATAAGATGTGTTCGAAAGAACCTTCGGATATCTAATGTCTGTACCTCTTCTTCTTTATTTGATTCAGATCATACGTGTTCAATGGGCAATCCCCTTTTCGGTGATGATCAGGGTCTTATGTGTTTTAATGCCGCTAAGAATTGGTACGCATCTTTGTCTTATCTTGAAACATGATACAGTAGATGAAACATCTCTCACTCCTTCTCTATCCAATCATCAGGCAAATGCAATTCAATCCTCATCCTACCACTGTTATCAGTGGATGGTATGATTCACAGGACTTTTTGACGATCGATACGTCTCAAGGTGCCCAAACTGTCAAGATGATGGGGGTTGGAGAGTACAACTTGCAGTCCGCACAGCCAGAACTCCGCAAGAAGATCGCCCTCAAGATTGAAAATGGATCAGCAAGGCCTCAATATGTTGCCTTCAACTCTGCCAAGGGTGCAAATGCCCAGAATGATGAGGCTGACGACAAAGTCACAATGGTTGAGTACACAGGAACTGGATATGCTGTCTCTAGTCTAAAGGGATACGTTGCTCAGGGCGGTTCAATGACAACCACACAAGGCCGGATCGTTTCCGCCGAGTGTATTGATACAAGTGTCACTCCTTCCTTGGCATGTGTTTGTGTTCGTGAGAGTGGTCAGACTTGTCCTACCGATTGTACCTGTTCAGATATTGTTGAGCCAACACCTTCGCCAACACCAGTGGTAAGTTCAATCGACTTACTATTGAGTATTGTCTTGATTTGAAACTTTCATATGCTCACATCTTATGTTCTTCTGCTCGTTGACAACAGCCCACTAATGGTCCTACAATGAGCCCCTCTCAAAGGCCAGTCACTGAAAGTCCATCAATATCACCAGTGATTTCTGAAAGCCCATCGAGCCCACCAAGGTCCAAGCACTGCATATCGTCTTGCTCAACATGTAGTGCCTATACGCATGCTGAGTTGTTAGCTGATGGAAATACAAACTGGCCAACAACCGACGCGAATTGTCAAGCTTGTGCTAATGGTCAGACGTATTGGCCATGCAACGTTAACATTTGCAAGTGTTCAGACCCTGGAGGGAACACTCCCAACCCAACCCAATTACCTACAAGCAAGTCACCGACAAATGAGGTAAGTAAGAAGACTATTAATATCTCACTTATGATCAATACACCTGATATCTCTTCTTTCATTCATTCTTGACAGCCCACAACAATTCCTACTACAGCTAACCCCACGACAGCTAATGTAAGTATCTCTATCTTCACAAATTTTATTTGAACATTTTTAGTTGATGTCTCATGTGATCTAATTTATCTCTGAGTTAATAGCCAACAACAGCTAATCCTACAACAGCAAACCCTACCACTACCCATCCTTCGGTAAATCCAACTAAGAATCCAACATCCAAGCCTTCCCAATCGTCTACTAATGAGGTAAGCTCTATGAATATGAACACATCTTGTGCAATTTCTGGATACCAAAAGATACCTTACCACTTTTTTCATATCTCTACTCACGACTCTCATCTCTCTTCCTACTCTGATCTCTATACTCTCTAACAGCCCACATCAAGTCCTAGCCACCCACCTCCCACATCTGATCCTACCAAGGGACCCTCTCAAAATCCTGTAACTAACAGTCCTTCATTGCAACCGACAGACAAACCTTTCACTGGAAGTCCATCCATGAATCCAACACTCAAGCCGGTCACTACTAACAGCCCATCTAACTCTCCTACCAAAGCCCCGCTTACTGAGATCCCGTCTACATCACCAGTCAAGCCTCCGGTCGTTACACCCGCACCCACTAACCCTCCGGTCAGTGGACATTGCACTGCTTCTTGTTCAACATGTAGTGCCTATACGCATACTGAGCTGTTAGCCGCTGGAAATACAAACTGGTACACAACTGACGCGAATTGTCAAGCTTGTGCTAATGGTTACCCGTATTGGCCGTGCAACATAAACATTTGTAAGTGTGGTAGCTAATTTTGCTCAGTGAAGACCTTCGGCAGTGTCTTCTAAAGGATCAGATACTCATGTAGTAAATTTCGAGTAGTAATCGTCAGAAAAGCTATGCAGAACTTGGATTAGCCAGTGTAATATATGTTTAGTATCTTCCCATCTTTGTCTATTTCTATATCTCTAATCTACACCCTCTTAATCATATTGTTTGTCTCTCCTTGCTTTGTTCATATATCCATTCATGATTTACTGCTACTGCTAATGTTATATCCAATTCATCCTACTCTCAATGACCTGTCGTCTTTGAAGCTCACGAGCCGCAAGCATCTGTACATATCTAATCTGCTCTTCTTCGCGGTCACGTTCCTTTCCCAAATTCTTGATATCATCTGTCATTTCCAACAGCTCTTTCACTCTTCTTATCTGCTCTTCATCGTTACCCTTCTCACACTGTTTTGCCCGCTTGACAAGACGCTCAGCTTCCATACTATATCTTTCATCTTCTTTTCGACATTCCAAGTTTATCTTTCCTTCCCTATCCATCGTCAAAGTTTGTTTAAGTTCTTCAGTCTCATGGTCGACCTCACGCTGGTTCCTCTGTTTTGCCAAAACTTGTGCCTTTGCTTTGGCAACTTGTCCTGTTATACGACGTCCATCAGCATCATAGACATAGATGACCTCCTCATGCCGCTTCCTCTCTTTTGCTAACGCTTGTGCCTTTGCTTTGGCAAGTGCACCAACACGTCGTCTACCTTTCTTGATATCTCTTACTTCCTTTATACGTTGGTCCATTACTAGGCCTGACGGACCAGCTCTTGAGTCTTCTTCAATGTCATCTCTTGTGTCAACAACAACATCTTCTCGAGAGTCAATCTTACTTCTTCCCCAAGGTGATCCATTATGTACTACCGGAGGAGGACCACGAAGCATTTTTCTTTCAGAAACACCATGTTTTGGCCTCCCTGGTGGCCTCTTTGTCTTATACTTTGGCGAAGTATGTTTCTTATGTACACGAGTAGGAGGTTGGTATGGAGGTGGTGATGCCTTGTGAAGAGTAGGAGGATGATACCTCTGAGAATAAGGTGTCCGCTGTCGATGAGTAGGAGGATGATGACGAAGTAGATGCTGATGAGACCGCCAATCCCTTCCATTCACTTGAGGCCGAGTAGGACGAGGTTGAGGTATCACTACCGTACTCATTTGTTTCAAAGCCTTGACATCTTTTATCTCATAATTGTGATATCCCATTTGTTGATAGTTTCGTTTGGTTACAATCACGGGCGGCTCCTTGGCTGTCTTCTTCTGTTTCTTAGCCTTGCCAGTAGCAGGTAAAGTAACTTTGTTTGTATTCTTATCGTGATATTGACGATAATGCGACACCCAATCAAAGTCTCTAGGAGGAGCAGAGGGCAGCGCTTCACTTACACTCTTCTGCCTCTGCTGCTGCACATCCTCCTCTTTCTTACTCTGCTCGTGTGATGGTCCTACCATACGTCGCTCCTTCTCCTTCTTCATTTGATTAGATAACATACTTTCAATACTATTCATTGCTGTTACATACTCTGATATACTGGTTGAGCTATTCTTCTTCTCTGGCTCTTCTTGAGGATCAACCAAGGGAGTAGGGGATTGATCGGCGGCGACGGTATCCTTCTTCTTCTCCTGTTGCTTTGTATCTTCATCTCCACTGACCTGACCATCTCGTGATTTCATATCCATACCGACTACTACCTCCTCTGCACTACTACTCAGCTGCTTGTTATTCTTCATATCATACATCCTCTTCAATTCACGCTCTGCTAATAATTGTTTTACAATTTCCTCATTCGCATATCGTTGCTTCTTCTTCTTTTGTACGGCATGAGCGCTAACATCGATATCAGTATCATTGCTGTTGTTTGTAA